>Ga0105104_10000449_pt1 | contig 31756 bp, 30 predicted proteins | sample PPLLaktember2015_3_FD_87034 | JGI IMG/M metagenome (GOLD analysis project Ga0105104, IMG submission 87034) | Freshwater sediment microbial communities from Prairie Pothole Lake near Jamestown, North Dakota, USA - PPLs Lake P7 Core (6) Depth... | ecosystem: Environmental > Aquatic > Freshwater >... | reverse complement strand
TCGATGACGATGGTCTCGCCGCGGCGGCGATCCGCCTCGAACGAGATCTCCTCGATCAGCTTCTCCATCACCGTCGTCAACCGCCGCGCTCCGATGTTCTCCGTCGTCTGGTTCAGCTCATAGGCGATGGTGGCGAGCGCTTCGATCGCGTCGGGCGCAAACTCGAGCACGATGCCCTCCGTCGCCAAGAGCGCCGCGTACTGCTTGGTGAGCGCGTCCTTCGGCTCCGTGAGGATCCGCAGGAAGTCGGAGGCAGTGAGGTTGTCGAGCTCGACGCGAATGGGCAAGCGTCCCTGAAGCTCGGGAATGAGGTCGCTCGGCTTCGACATGTTGAACGCGCCGGCCGCGATGAACAGGATGTTCTCCGTGCTGACGGTCCCATAGCGCGTTCTCACGGCCGTGCCCTCGAGGAACGGCAAGAGGTCACGCTGCACACCCTGGCGCGACACGCCGGGGCCTCCCTGCTCCTCGCGCCCGCCGGCGGCGATCTTGTCGATCTCGTCGATGAAGATGATCCCCATCTCCTCCGCGAGCCGCAGGCCCTCCTGCCGCACTTCGTCCATGTTGATCAGCCGGTCGACAACCTGCTCGAACAGGATGCCGCGGGCCTCGCGGATGCGAACCTTCTTCTTCTTTCGATTCGGCGGGAGGAGGCCCGAGAGGACGTCGCCCATGTCGATTCCCATCTGGTCCATGCCGTCCTGCGAGAAGACCTCGATCTGCGGCAGGACCTGTTCCTCGACGGTGATCTCGATGTACCGCTCCTCGAGATCTCCCGCGTCGAGCTTCTCGCGCAGCTTGTCGCGCGTCTTGTGGGGCGCCTCTTCGGGCGTCGGATCGCCGTCCGCGGGAGCGGGGAGGAGCGCGTCCAGGATCTCCTCGGTCACCAGCCGCTCGGCCTCGTCCTCGACGCGATCGATCTCCTCTTCTCGGATCATGTCGACGGACATGTCAACGAGGTCGCGGACCATCGACTCGACGTCACGGCCGACGTAGCCGACCTCGGTGAACTTCGTCGCTTCGACCTTGATGAACGGGCACGTGGTCAGGCGAGCCAGCCGGCGCGAGATCTCCGTCTTCCCCACGCCGGTCGGACCGATCATGAGGATGTTCTTCGGCTTGATCTCGTAGCGCATCTCCTCTTCGACGAACTGACGGCGCATTCGGTTGCGGAGCGCAATGGCTACGGCGCGCTTCGCATCCTTCTGGCCTACGATGTACTTGTCGAGTTCCTCGACGATCTGTCCCGGCGTGAGGCCGGCAATCTGGTCGTCGGGCACTTCCGCCCATGCGCTCATCCGTCACCTACCAGCTGATGCCTTCGACCACGATCTGGTCGTTGGTATAGATGTCGATCTCCGCGGCGATCTCGAGCGACCGCCGTGCGATCTCGTCGACCTTGAGAGTCCCCATGCTCGCAAACGCCTTCGCGGCCGCCAGTGCGTACGCGCCCCCCGACCCAATCCCGAGTATGCCGCCGTCCGGCTCGAGCACGTCGCCGGCGCCGGAAATCATGAGGACCCCTTCCTCGCTCGTGACCGCCATGACGGCCTCGAGATGGCGAAGAATCCGATCGGTCCGCCACTCCTTCGTCAACTCCACCGCGGAGCGCTTGAGCTTCCCGTCGTACTTCTTCAGCTTCCCCTCGAACTTGTCGAGAAGAGCGAGGCAATCGGCCGTGGCGCCGGCAAACCCAACCAGCACTCGATCGTCATTCAACCGGTAGACCTTCCTCGTGTTCTTCTTGATCACCGTCGTGTCGAGCGTGGCTTGGCCGTCACACGCAATGACGGCGCGGCGTTCGTCCGGCGAGTAGATGGCGAGAATGGTTGTGTTTCGTACGGGCGTCATGAGGACGCCATTCTAGTTCTCTTGCAGAGACTCTTCAATCGCATCGTACCGACAGCCTGGACACACCGCGTCTCGCCCCACGTAGGCGACATCACAGCGCGGACATCGGCGTCCGCCGCGTTCCGCCAGTGTAACCTCACGACCGCGTTGGCGACGGTAAATTCCCGCAAATGCTGCACGAAGCTTGGGATCTTCGACGTCTGCAAACAGAGCCTCTTCGCTAGCGGTCGACTCGATGTCACACACTCTGCGCGGTATGGACTGCGGACGCTGGACGTCTCCCGTCGAGATGCGGATTCCATGAAGCTTCTCACCGTGCAGTTCCCGGTTTAGTTTCGCCAGAAGTTCCGAGGCGAGCAGGTTCAGCTCTTGGGTTGCAGAGGAATTGTTCGCGACAATGTGCAACACCCCTTCGCGAACGAACAACGCCTCGGCATAAGCGGCCAGTCGGCCGACGACCTTAGGCCAGAGGAATACGGCCTCTTGCTTCGCGTACTCGTCGGCTAAGCCGCAGCGCTGCAAAACAGCTTCTACAAATCTTCTGTCCATAACCTGTTGTAGTTGTAGGCCATCGAGAAGTGGGGGACAACTCCGGAGTCGGCGTTTCGATCGATTCTTGCAGGATCGTCATTCGGTGTACATCCGGCGGGGAACCTCCGTTGATCGGGGGACATCGCTTGGGGAGAACGCAGGCCGCTCTCCTTCCCCAGGGGATCTCCCCAGGTTGACACCAAGAACGAGCAGGTTGTTCGCAGGTTTCGACACGTGTTGTCCCCCGCCGGAAGTAGGCGAGCCGCGCTCCACTCGTCTATCGAAGGAGCGAGTAGCGCGACTCGAGGGTTTCCTGGATCTCGAGGATTTCCGCGTAGAGAAGCGGTGTGTCCGTCAGAAGCTCTTTGATCTTCGAGTACGAGTGCATAATCGTCGTGTGGTCGCGATCGCCGAACTCGCGGCCAATTGCCGGGAACGAGTGTTCTGTTAGCTCACGTGCGAGGTAGATGGCAATTTGACGAGCTTGAGAGATCTCCTTCTTTCGGCTCGCCCCTTCGAGCTCGCTGCGAGGCAGCTGGTATCGCGTCGAGATCTCGTCTTTGATGTGCGCGATCGTCAGCTTCGCCCGTCGCCCTTCCTTCGGGAGAATCCCCTCCAGGTTCTTCGGGGTCAGCTTTTCGCCCTGAAGCTCGGCGTAGGCGATGGCCTTCACCAAAGCGCCTTCGAGGGCGCGCACGTTCGACGAGATGCGCCGCGCAATAAGCTCCAGGATGTCGTTGTCGACGTCAATGCCGCGCGCGATTGCCTTCTCTCGCAGGATGGCCATCCGCGTCTCGAAGTTGGGCGGCTGAATGTCGGCCTCGAGTCCCCACTTGAAGCGCGAGACCAGGCGCTCTTGAAGACCGGAGAGGTCCTCCGGAGGGCGATCGCTGGAGAGGACGATTTGCTTCTTGTTGCCGTGTAGGTCGTTGAACGTGTGGAAGAGTTCCTCCTGCGTGGCCTCTTTGCCTTTCAGAAAGTGGACGTCGTCGATGAGCAGGAGGTCGACCTGACGGTACTTCTCCCGGAACGCGGCGGTGGCGTTACCGCGAATGCCGTTGATCAACTCGATGGCGAAGCGCTCCGACGTGGTGTACACGACGGTGCAGTCACGATCCGCGGACGAGACGAAGTTGCCGATCGCTTGGAGCAGGTGCGTCTTTCCGAGACCGACGCTTCCATAGATGAAGAGCGGGTTGTACGGCTTCTTGAGGCGGCGCGCGACGGCGTCCCCGGTGGCTTCGGAGGCGGCCACGGCCAAGCGGTTGTTCTCTCCGCGGACGAAGGAGGCGAACGTGTAGTCCGGGTTCAGGGGCAGCGCGCCCTGAGACGCCGTGGCGGCCAGTTCATCGTGGACCAACGCGGGGGCGGGGGCTTCGTTCTCCGAACCGACGACGCGAACCTCGAGGGCGAGCGGCCGCCGGCAGACGGACGACGCGATCTCCTCAATCGTGGTCCGGTAACGGCGCTCGATGCCGCCCTTCTTGAAGCTATCGGGAACCCCGATGACGAGCGATCCCTCGCTCACCTCGAGCGGCTCGATATCCGAAAGCCAAGCTTCGTAGCTTGTCGACGGGACCTGAGTCCGGAGATCGGACATCACGCTTTCCCAAACGGTAACGGGGGTTTCGCCCACCAGTCCTCCTCACGACTTCACCGAGGGTGAGCGTAGCGAACGACAAGTCGCGGGGTCAAGGGGGACGGTCGAGGCGAGGCGAGCCGAGGGCGGATGGCAACGCCGCAGCGGAAGCCCGTCTCTTGCGAATGCGCCGGCCGACCTTTGTAGGAGCAAGACACGTGTCCTCGCGCAGCCACGAGACCGTTTCCTCGCGGCGATGGCCGATCGCATCGAGCGCGGCGGCTGGGGATTGTGGAAAACATCCAGAAGCGCTGTCCTGATAAGGACTTCTACCGAGTTCCGATCTGTGGACAACATGGGGACGACGGGGTTCGCCGCGTGTCGCTCGGGGTTCACGAGGGTGAGGTTTCGTCGCCGTCGAAACTTATCCACAGCAAACCCCTCATAAGGAGCCATTTCGGACCCGTTATCCACAGGGTTGTCCACAGAGAGAGACGCAAGGCGGGAACGTGGAATGACGATAGGTTGCAGCATTGCGTTGTCGATCCCGGAAACGCGCTTCTCCTGGCGCTGGGCTCGCTAGAAAGCTTGAGAAGAGTCGTTGGCCATTTGGCCGGAGATCGATGGGTTTTGGGAGTGGTGCCGAGGCCCAGAGTCGAACTGGGGACACCGGTCTTTTCAGGGCCGTGCTCTACCAGCTGAGCTACCTCGGCGGGGTCATGCGGGGACGACCGGATTTGAACCGGCGATCTCTGGAGTGACAATCCAGCGTCTTAGGCCTGACTGGACCACGTCCCCGTACAGATAGCCAGTGGGCAAGACAGGACTCGAACCTGCGACCTTCCGGATGTAAGCCGGATGCTCTCCCAACTGAGCTACTCGCCCATTATAGCCAGCACCTCTCGATTCGCAAGATGCCGGCTGGCGTCCCCAAGGGGATTTGAACCCCTGTCGCCGGGATGAAAACCCGGTATCCTGGGCCACTAGATGATGGGGACAGGTCGATCGGAATTATAGGATCCCGCGCGATCCCGTTTCAATCAACGTGGGTCGTGCTGGACTCGAACCAGCGACCCCCTGATTAAAAGTCAGGTGCTCTAACCGGCTGAGCTAACGACCCCTGGAGGAACACCCTCCCTAGAGTTTGAGAGGGACACCCTCGAGAAGGCTGTGGGCCGTACAGGATTCGAACCTGTAACCGACGGATTAAGAGTCCGCTGCTCTACCGTTGAGCTAACGACCCGAAACGCCGAAGTGGATGGTATGGGAGGCGCCGCCGCGCTGTCAAGGCAGCAACGGACGCTGGGTTTCGGGCGTGACCCCGCTTGACATTCCCGGTCCGATCGAGTGAAGTCACGCGGACGCCGCGGGCCTCATCTTCCGGCCGGCGGCGCGGGAGCGTATGGGAGTCACGGAGTTCTTCGCGGCCGTGGGGATGCGGGTGATGGAGGCGACCGGCTACGCCGGCGTCTTCCTCCTGATGGTCGCGGAGAGCATGGTCCTTCCCGTGCCCAGCGAGGCAGTCATGCCGTTTGTGGGGTTCCTCATCGCCGAGGGAACGATGTCGGCTCCGATTGCCGTCGCACTGGCCACACTGGGGAGCCTTGTGGGATCGCTTCTCTCCTACGCGATCGGGCGCTTCGGCGGCCGGCCGCTCGTCGTACGGTACGGGAGGGCGTTCCTGCTTGACGTGGCCGATCTCGAGCGCGCCGAGGGATTCTTCCGCCGGCGAGGCAGCCTGACGATCTTCGTCGGCCGGTTCGTTCCTGTGGTCCGCCACCTTATCTCGATTCCGGCCGGGGTCGCGAGGATGAGCCTTGTCCCGTTCTGTCTTCTCACCGTGGCTGGAGCGGCAACCTGGGACGCCTTTCTCGCCTGGTGCGGGTACGCCTTGCGTGCCAACTGGGAGGTCGTGCTCCGGTACGCGCGCCTTGTCGATATCCTCGTTCTTGCCGCCCTCGCTGGCCTGGTGGCCATCTTCGTTGTGCATCAGGTGAGAAGGCGCCGGCGTCGCGCGTCCGGGTGACAGGCGTCGGATCTCAGGCGCCAAGGGCGCACGCAAGGGCTCTCGTCGTCTCGGCCACCGCGGAGGAGACCTCGTGGGACAAGGCCTCGCCGAACGCGACCGACTTCGGCTGCACCCCCAGGAAGAGGACCCGGCAACCGAGCTCCCGGGTCAGGTAGTCGGCGATCACGCCGAGCGGAAGCGTGTGAGTGCTGGACGACATCCCGCCAACCTCTGCGGCGTCGAGAAGACGGACGGATCCTGGCGGTTCGCCGAGGTCCGCGGCGTCGACGAAGAGGACGTGGGTCGGGCGCGCGCGGCGGACCTCCCCCGTGACGTTTTCCGGGGCGGTGTCGCCGAGCAAGACGAGGACGTTCGGAAGGGCCAACGCGCGGAGCGCCAGAGCGATGTGCAGACCCGCCGCGTCATCCGAGCGGAGAGTGGACCCGACCCCCACGACCACGACGCGGCGGTCAGGCGCCGGCGTCGCTCTCAGGGCCTGCCTCAGGGCTTGCAGCAGGGGCGGGCGGCGGTGGGGCATCGTAGACGACCTTCAGGGTCTTCCGGTCGAAGGCGGCGAGTTCGAAGTCCTTGGTCAGCTCGATCGTCTTCTTCGGGCACACCTCGGCGCAGCGAGCGCAGTAGACGCACCGTCCGAGATCGATCCTCGCCTCGAACTGCTTCTCGCCGACCTTCTCGATGTCGATGGCGCCCGACGGGCAGTTGCGGACGCACATCTTGCAGCCGATGCAGTTCTCGGTGTGGACGACGGGGCGGCCTCGGAAGTCCTCGGGCATGACCCACTTCACGAACGGGTACCGCGTCGTCGCCGGGTGGCGAAACAACGACCGCAACAGAGACGGCACCATTCGTCCCGGGCGTCGCCACGGGGTGCGCGCCATGACTAGATCAGCTCCCTTACGACGAGGTTGATCAGGATCTGGAGAAACGCGATCGGCGCGACGACGGACCAGCAGAAGTGGACCATCTGGTCGATGCGCAGGCGTGCGAACAACGTCCGAAGGAGCGCGAGGATTCCGAGGACAAACAGCACTTTCGCCAAGTACACGAGGATTCCGAGAGCCGGCGAGAGCCCGAGGCCGAACGGCAGGAACACGGCGGCTACGAGCGATGCCCCGACGATCGCCTCGCAGTCGATCGCCAAGCGGAAGAAGGCCAACCGCCGACCGCTGTACTCGGTGAAGCTCCCGGCGACGATCTCCGTCTCTGCCTCCGGCGTGTCGAACGGAACTCGCTCGAGCTTTCCAAGCAACGACACGAGCGCCACGCCGAAGCCCAGGAGGTTCACCAACCACAGCCACGGGTGGGCGCCGTAGTACGCGGCGATCCCGGAGATGGACCACGTGTTGGCGAGGAGCGCCGGCGCGAGGAGCGCGACGAAGAGCGGGATCTCGTAGGCGAAGACTTGGGTGATCGCGCGGAACGCGCCGATCGTCGCGAACACGCTGCGCGACGTCCAGCCGCCGAGGAAGAACGCCACGGTCGGGATGATGAGCAGGTAGAGAACGACGATCAGGTCTCCCTCGAACGGGAGGACCGACGTCGCGCTCCAGAGAGGAATGTAGAGGATCGCGGCGACGGCTGCGGCGAGGGCAAACACGGGGGCGAGCCGGAACGTCGGGCGATCGGCGTCCTCGGGGATGACGTTCTCTTTGCCGAGGAGCTTCAGGAAGTCCGCGAGCGGCTGGTACCACGGCGGGCCCTGGCGGTTCTGCAGGCGCGCGTACAGCTTGCGGTCCACGAACTCCCCGGCGAGCCCGAAGGCGACGAGGAAGAGAAAGCCCGGGAAGACCAGGATGCTCAAGACCGCACTACCGACCGTCATGCCGATTCGTCTCCTCGCACCTTGATTCTCGACGGATCCACGCCGCGATCGCGGTACCAGCGAACGCCGTACTGGACGAGCTCCTCCCATCCCATCGTCTTCGAGTCTCGGTCGCCCCGAACCGCGATCGTGCGGTCGGTGCACGAGAAGCAGGGGTCGATCGCCGCCACGACGATCGGGAGATCGGCAAGATAGCCGTCCTCAAGCATCTTGGCGACCGACTGGGTGTTGGCCAGGGTCGGGGCGCGCACTTTGACGCGCTCGGGCTTGTCCGTTCCGTTGGCGCGGACGTAGTGTACGTCCTCGCCGCGCGGCGCCTCGTACCGGCTCACGGCTTCGCCGGCGGGGATCTTGAGCGGCGCCTTGACGGCGATCGGGCCCTCGGGCATCTGCTTCAGGATCTGCCGGATCATCGAGTAGGTCTGCATGAGCTCGCCGAGGCGAACGACGGTGCGGCCGAAGACGTCGCAGTGGTCGTCGGTGATGACTTTGAAGTCGAGTTCGTCATACGCGGCGTACGGATCGTCGCGGCGGGTGTCGCGATCCGCCCCCGAGGCGCGCGACGTCGGGCCGACGGCGCCGAGCCGGATTGCGTCCTCCTTCGAGAGATAGCCGACGCCCGACAGCCGCTGGGCCAGCGTCTCCTCCGTCATCGCGAGTTCGATGTAGTACTTCGTCCGTTCTTCGAGCGCGTCGACGATCTTCTGGATGTGCGGGAACTGCTCGGGGGCGATGTCCCGGCGGACTCCGCCGAGGGTGTTCATCGCGTAGTTGACGCGGTTGCCGGTCAGTTCCGCGAACAGGTCCATGACAAGCTCGCGGTCGCGCCACGAGTACATAAGGAGCGTGTCGAAGCCGATCTCGTGGCCGGCCACGCCGAGCCACAGGAGGTGGCTGTGGATGCGCTCGAGTTCGGCGATCAGCATTCGGATGTACTTCGCACGGCGCGGAATCTCGAGGCCGGCGATTTCCTCGACCGCTTGGATGAACGCCGTCGCGTGGGAGTGCGAGCAGATTCCACACACGCGCTCCAGAAGAAAGAGGTCCTGCATGTAGGTGCGCTCTTCGCATCCCTTCTCGATGCCGCGGTGGTTGTAGCCGAGTCGCAGTGCGACGGAGGAGATCTTCTCGCCCTGGAGGTCGACCATGAAGCTCTCCGGCTCCTTGAGAGCGGGGTGCTGGGGGCCGATGGGAACGCGAACGGTTCTCTTCTTGTCAGGCATCCTTGGCTCCCTTTTCCCTTGGTTTCCAATCCTTGAGCAGAGGGTGCTCGTCCTTCGGCCAGTTGTCCGGAAGCGGGTAGCGGGACCCCTCAGGAAGCCCTTCGATGTGCGCGCCGAGGAGGTCGATCAACTCCCGCTCGTAGATGCCGCCGCCGGGGAAAATGGACGTGATCGTCTGCATCGACTCTCCCTTCGGGCAGCGGGTCTTGACGTTCGCCATCAGTCCGTCGTTACGGGCGAGGTGGTAGATGAGCCCGAGGTCGGCCCCCTCGTCCAGCCCGGTGATCATGCAGAAGACCTCGAATCCGAGATCCTTCGCGAGGCGACGGAACACCTCGGGAAAGGCCTGCCGATCGACGTCGATCCAGACGCGCTTGGCTCGCTGAATCGTCACACGCCCAGTGAGGGCCGGGAACGTGGCGACGAGTTGGGCGACCAGGGCCTCCGCTTCGCTCATTTCCCCTCCTCCAGCGTCTTTAGGAGCTTCGCAAACCCGTCGATGATCGCCTGCGGACTCGCCGGGCATCCGGGGATGTAGGCCGCAACGGGAATCACCTGATCGATCCCGCCCTTCACATTGTACAGGCCGTTGAAGACGCCGCCGCTCGTGGCGCAGGACCCGATCGCGACCACGAGCTTCGGCTCCGGGACTTGCTCGTAGATGCGCACGAGGCGCGGCTCGATCTGCCGCGTCACGGGTCCCGAACACGCCATGATGTCGCAGTGGCGGGGAGTCCCCTTCAGGAGGACGCCGAAGCGCTCGAGGTCGAAGCGGGGCGTCAGGGCCGCAATGATCTCAATGTCGCAGGCGTTGCAGGCGCCGGTGTTGAAATGCAGGATCCACGGCGACTTCCTCTGTCCCCAGCGGACCATCTTGCGAGCGACGTTCATGCCGACGTTACCTCCGGAAGAGAATGAACAAGGCCAGCAGGGCCCCGAGCACGTAAACGATCGAGAAGGCAAGGCTACCGGCGACCCCGGTCGGCGACGTCGCGACGATCAGCGTGACGACGTGGAGGATCGTGAAGAAGAACGCGAAGGGGAAGAACTCGCTGTAGTCGGGCTGCGCGCGGTGAGTCTCGAGGTTCTCTCCGCCGGCGTACGGCTTGTCGAGGGCGCCCTTCGGCCCCTTCCTGCGGGCCGCGAGCGGACTTAGGGCGGACGAGAACGCTCCGACGAGGACGACGAGAAGGGTCAGAACGACGGGTGGAACGAGGAGGAGCATCGATCCCGACATTGCTTATCCCTTCATCCTTCTCGTGTTCCCGACGTCGAGAGAGTCATGCTTGCGGTAGAACCCAAGGATGATCCCCGCGACGACGACCACGACGACGACCTCGATGACGATCACCGTGACGACCAACGCTTGGGCGAGCGCCATGCGCCCCGAGAGGTACCCCGCGGCGATCAAGAAGAACGTCACCGACTTCATGAGGATCTCAAGGCCGATGAGGATGCGGACGAGGTTGCGGGTCGCGAGCATGCACCACAGCCCGTCCACGAGGAGGAGGACGAAGAAGGTGAAGTAGAGCCAGAACGACTGGGGCATCTCAATCGCCATCTTTGGCCTCCTTCCGGAACAGAACGAGCACCCCGAGCGCGCCCGCCAGGAGAATAAGGATCTGCCCGAAGAGGTCGAGCTGCCTCATGCTCCACAGGAGCGTGCGCACGTCGCCGTCACCCTTCGGTAGGTGCAGAACGATGTCGACCGGCGCGTGAACGAACGACAGCGCGACGCCGGCGGCGATGAGCACCAGCGGAAGCGGCCAGATCCGGCGAAGCCGGCTGCGGCGGCTGGCAATCTCCTCCTGGATCGACCGCGGCCGTGTGAGGCTGGCAACGCTCACCAGGACGACGGAGATGAGGCCGGCGCATACTGAGAGCTCCAGGACGGCCGCGAGCGTCGCCCCCATGCTGAACATCACGACCGAAAGGAGCGCGCTCGCGAGCGCGAGCCCGAGTGTCGCGCGCAGGAGGGTCGTCGTCATCGACGCCCACAGCGCGGCGAGGACGAGGACGACCAGAAGGAGCGTGAACCAAATCATGCTCCACCTCCCAAGAGGATCCTGAGCGCGAACGGGAATCCGACTCCGAGAGCGATCGTGATCAGCGCAAGCGCCACCGCCGGCACGAGAAGCCCCGCGGAGGCCTCGCGCGCGCCGGACCACTTGTCAACCGGTTTCCCGAAGAAGACCTTTCGCTGAAGCGAGAGGAAGTAGGCGAGCGTCACCAGGCTTGCCAGGATCGCCACGGCGGCGAACGCGTACTCTTTCGCGTTCCACAGCGCGAGGACGATCAGGAGCTTGCTCCAGAAGCCGGCGAGCGGCGGCAGCCCGGCGATCGAGAGCGAGGCCACGGCCGTGGTCCCCGCCGTCACCGGCATGCGCGCGCCGAGCCCGCCCATCTCGTCCATGTCGAGGGTGCCGAGCTGTCTCTCAATCGCGGCGGCGTTCGCGAACAGCTGGGACTTCGAGATCGCGTGATTAAAGAAGTGCAGGCCCGCTGCGAGGATGCCGAGGTGGAGGTCGCCGCCGAGGGCGAGCACGATGTAGCCCATCTGGCTGATGCTCGAGTACGCGAGCATGCGCTTGAAGTTCGTCTGCGTCAGGGCCAGGAAAGCGCCGACGACGATCGTGACGGCGCCGACGACGAGAAGGATCTCGCGGCCGGGAGTCGCGCCGCCGAGCGTCGATTGGGCGATCCGCAGGAGCGCGAAGATCCCCGAAGCCTTCGTGACGATCCCCGCCATGAAGACCGACACCGGCGCCGGCGCCGCCGTGTACGCGTCCGCCAGCCATCCGTGGAACGGCACCATGGCTCCCTTGACGAAGAGGCCGCAGAGGAAGAGGGCCATCGCAATCCACGCGAGAGGGGCATTCGCCGCGAGTCCCGTTCGTGCCGCGTCGAGCGTAATGCCGTCGGTCGAGAGGAGGAAGAAGCCGAGCGAGGTCAGCATGAGTACGCTCGCCACGACCGACAGGAAGATGTACTTCCACGCTCCCTCAAAGACGTGGTCGCCCCGCCCCGCCGCGATCAGGATGAAGGTTGCGACCGCCGTGACCTCGACGAAGATGTAGAGCGAGAACAGGTCGCGCACCATGGCGATTCCGTTGATGCCGACGACGGCGACAAGGACGAGGTTGGCGAAGAGGAACCTCTCGTTGACGCTCTCGAGCGTACGGCGCGCGACGAGGAGCGCCGCCATGCCGACCAGTCCCGTACAGAGAATCAGAAGCCCGGAGAGCCCGTCCGTTGTGAGGTGGAAGCCGAGCAGCTTCTCGAGCGGCGCAAGGAGTCCGACATCGATCGTCGCAAAGCGGTCGAGGACGGCCGCCGCGGCTTCGAGGGCGAGGATCCCGAACGCGATCCACAGACCTGCCGCCCGTGCGCGCTTCGGCAGAAGGTAGAGGAGCACGACGGCGACGAACGGGACGAGAAGAAGAAGGGCGCTCATCGTCCGCCCCCTACGACAGCGAGCACCGCGAGGACCACGGCGGCCGCGCCGGCCAGCGCCCAGAGGACGTACCGGTTCACGTTTCCGTTGTGGGCCTTGCGCAGGACCCAGCTTGCCGCGAGCGCCGACTGTGCGGCGAGCCCGCTGTAGACCCAGTCAATCGCCCGATCGAGGGCGTAGAGCCCCTTCGACGCCATGCCCACGACCCCGCCGAGCATTCGGTATGGATCGAGGGCCCCCGTCGCCTGCAGCTTGTAGACCGACGAGAGTCCCGGCGCGTGATGGATGTGGTCGACGGCGCCGATCCCTTTCCCTGTGCGGTGGACGCCGAACGCGTGGTTCGCGACGGCCAGCGCAAGCACCCCGGCGGTCAGCCCGACAAGCATCATGTTGGTCGGGAAGCCGGCGAACGTCCCGCCGTGCGCGCCCTCCATCGCCGTTCCCAGCACGGGCTGGATCAGCCGCTCCAGAGGGAGCGAGTTCGCTACGCCGAAGACGATGCACAGCCCGGCGAGGACGATCATCGGCAGGAGCATCGGCCACGGGGCTTCCTTCACGGTTCGCTTCGCGTCCGTCTGCTTACCGAAGAACGCAGCGTGTCCGAGCTTCAGGAAGGACGCCGCCGTGAAGAACGAGCCGGCGAGCGCGATCGCGTAGAAGATCCAACCCCGCTCGAGGGCGCCGTCGTAGACGAGTTCCTTCGAGAAGAAGCCGTTGAACGGCGGGACACCCGAGATCGATGCGGCCGCAATCAAGAAGCAGACGGTCGTGATCGGCATGCTTCGTCCGAGTCCGCCGAGTTCGTGGAGGTCCGTCGTTCCCGTCTCCTTCTCCACCGCGCCGGCCGAGAGGAACAACGACGACTTGTAGATCGCGTTGTTCACCATGTGAAACAGGCCGCCGACGATGCCGACCGGAAGAGCCGTTCCAATCCCGAGGATCATGTACCCCACTTGGCTGATCGCGTGGTAGGCGAGGAGCTTCTTGTAGTCCTTCTGCACGAGGGCCATCAAGACTGCGAGCAGGATCGTCGCGGCGCCGATCCCCATCAGGACGGGCGAGACCCACGACTCAGGCGTCAGGACGAACAGGTCGAGCGAGATGCGCGCGAGGAAGTAGATCCCGAGCAGCTTCTCCAAGCTTCCGGGCAAGAGCGCCATGAACGGCAGCGGCGCGTCGATCGCGGCGTCGGGGATCCAGCTGTGGAACGGCATTGCTCCCGCCTTCCCCATGGCTCCGATCATGAGGAGCAGGAAGGCGACCGCGCCGAGTCCGTCGAGCGGGAGACGAATCGCCGACATCGACAGCGTCCCCGCCAGGTGGCCGGTGAGCATCACGCCGAACATCAGGGCGAGGTCGGTCAGCCCGACGATGACGAAGGCTTTGACGGCCGTCGCGAACGGGCGCGTCTTTCCGGCGGCGATCATCGCGAAGAGCGTAAGGAGCAGGCCCTCCCAGAAGACGAGGAAGAGGATCAGGTTGTCGGCGAGCACGGCGCCGGCCGAGAGCGCCACCGTGAACAGAACCCACGCGTGGAACCGGCGTGACGACGGCGCCTTCGCCATCGAGACAGCGGAGTACGCCGTGACGAGGAACGAGAACGTCGCGATCCCGAGCAGGATGAACGCGCTGAACCGCGAGAGCTTCAGCGCGAACTCGGCGCCGAACCCCATCCACGACCAGGCAAACGCGAAGTCGTGCGGGAAGGCGTAGACGGCGAGAGCGAGCTCGAAAGCGCATGCGAGCGCGGCGAGGACGGCGGGTGCCCACGGCGCGCGACGGCTCGGCAGGAGTAGAACCAAGAGCCCCGCGGCGGCCGGGACGGCGATGGCCAAGATGAGAACGAGAGGCGTCATCCCGCCACCCCCAGCATCTGAGAGATCGCGACGCGCGCCAGATCAGACGGCCAGCCGACCGCGAGTCCGCCCACGAGGGAGAGCGCGGCGAGCAGGACGACGCAGGCCACCATCAGGCGCGACCTTTCCGGTGCGAGGGCTCCGTGCGGCTCGCCCAGGAAGACCTTGGTGAACAGGCGGAAGAGGTAGAGGATGGTGAGGAGCGCGCCGGCAAGGAACACGGCGCCGAAGACCAGCTCATCTCCCGAGACCGCCGCCGAGATCACCATGTACTTGCCGAAGAAGCCGCCGAACGGCGGAATCCCCATGACCGAGAACGCGCAAAGGAGGAAGGCGACCGCCGTCCACGGCATGGAACGGATCAGCCCGCCGAGCTTCGTGATGTCCTTCGTTCCGGCGTTCTGCTCGACAATGCCGGCCGACAGGAAGAGACCGGCCTTCGCGAGCCCGTGCATGAGGATGTAAAGGAGCGCGCCGGCTGCGCCGAGTGCGTTCCCCATCGCGAGTCCGAGGAAGATGAAGCCGATCTGGCTCACCGTCGAGTACGCCACGATCCGCTTGAAGTCCGTCTCGATGAGGGCGGCGCCCGCGCTCACGAGCGCGCTCGCCCCGGCGATCGACGCGACGATCGTGCGCAGCGCCTCGTCGAACGCGAACGTCGACAGGAACAGCCGCGCGAACACGTACACGCCGATCTTGACGAGGACGGCGGCGTGCAGGAGCGCGGTCACCGGCGACGGGGCGACGCCCGCGTCGGGGAGCCACGTCTGGAACGGCAGCGTGGCCGACTTCGAGAGCAGGCCGACGAGGAGAAGGGCCGAGATCCCAAGCGGAAGAGCCGTTCCCTTCATCGCTTCGAGGTCGAACGTGCCCGTCATCCCGTAGACGGCGAGGATCCCGATCAGCATGACAAGCGCTCCGAAGGCCGTCATAAGGAACGCCTTGTCCGCCTTGAGGACATCGGCCTTGCCGCGGTAGAAGCCGATGAGTCGCCAGCTTGCGATCCCCGTGATCTCCCAGAAAACGTAGAGGTACACGAGGTTCGTCGAGAAGACGAGGCCCATCATGGCGCCGAGGAAGACGACGGCCATCGTGTAGTACTCGTTCTGGTTTTCGTAGTGGCGGATGTAGTCGAACGAGAAGAGGATGATGATTGCGCCGACAAGCGAGGACACGATCGCCATGAACACGGCGAGCGCGTCGGCGGAGAGGGAGAACGAAAGCCCGAGCGGACCGGCGACGCTCCACGCGACGACCTCGCCCCGCAGGGCGCCGGGCACGAGGGCGAGCGACGCCCCGAGCGACGCGAGCACCATCGCCAAGGCCGAAACATCGCGCAGGCGCCTCGACCACACCCCAAGGAGCGGAAGCAGGAACGCCCCCGCCAGGGGGGCAAACACCGCCACGAGAAGCACGATTCCCTCTCTCATGTTCTCTACAGGCTCCATCTGCTGTACGTCGGGCAACGCGCCCGAAGGAAGTGCCCTTGGCGCGTCGGCGGATGATAGCGAGGTCTCCGGCGAAACGCAATCGGAGGCGCGGCGTTTCCCGGCCGCCGCGCGGGCCGGGGTTACACTCTGCGCCCAAGGAGGATCTCATGATGAAGATCGCGCTCTCCACGTTGGCTCTCGTCTTCCTTGCCGAACTCGGCGACAAGACGCAACTCACGGTGTTCTGCCTTGCGATGGAGACGACGTCTCCGTGGGGAGTCCTGATCGGAGCCGGCGTTGCTTTGCTCCTGTCGACCGTTCTCGCTGTGCTCTTGGCCGTCGCCGTTCATCATCTGCTCCCGGACGTGTGGACGAAGTGGATCCGCGTTGCGGCGGGCGCTCTGTTCATCCTTGTGGGGATCTGGACGATCTGGAAGGCGTAGGAGCGTCGCTGGCGATTGCGCGTCGGCGGACCATCGGCTAGCCTCGTTGCGCCATGGAAACGGTACGGATCGTGCCCATCGTCGTCGCTTCCGCCATCTTCCTTGTCACGTTCGTCGCGATCCTGTCCGAGAAGATTCATCGCTCGATCGCGAGCATCGCGGGGGCTGCCGCCATGCTTGCCGCGGGGATTGGACTTGGCTTCTACGACGAGGCGGCGGCCTTTGGCTGGATCGACTACAACACGATCGCGCTCCTGTTCGGGATGATGATCCTTGTCGGGATCATCCAGTCGACGGGGCTCTTCGCCTACTGTGCCGTGGGTGTGGCGCGCTGGACGCGGGGAAATCCGATCCTGCTCGCGTTCACGCTCGGGATCTTGACCGCCGTGCTCTCGTCGCTTCTTGACAACGTCACGACCATCATCGTCGTGGCTCCCGTCACGGTTGCGATTGCCGAGCTCGTCGGCGTAAGCCCGCTTCCGCTCCTGATGAGCGAGGTTCTCCTCTCGAACATCGGTGGAGTCGCGACCCTCGTCGGCGATCCGCCGAACATTCTCATCGCGTCGGCGGCGAGGTTCTCGTTCAACGATGTGCTTGTTCACCTCGCTCCGATCGCCTTCTCCGCCGCGCTGGTCACCCAGCTTGCGCTGCTCCTCTTCTTCCGGAAGGATCTGCGAGGCAGGGCGGGTCGCGAGTCTGTGGCGGCACTCGACGCACGGGCCAGCCTTGTTCGACCGCGTCAAGCGGTCGAGGTGGCCATCGTCTTCCTAGGCACCGTCCTCCTCTACCTCTTCCACAGCCAGCTCGGCATCGGCCCCGGGCTCGTGGCGCTGATCGGCGCGTCGGCCGCCCTCCTCTGGGTGCGGCCCTCGATCGAAGACCTGGTGAAGAGCGTCGAGTGGGACGTCCTCGTCTTCTTTGTCGGGATGTTCGTCCTTGTGGGGGGGCTGAGCGCCTCGGGGGTCCTCGACTTCGCCGCGCGCGGGATCGCCGCGCTGACGGCTCACGGCGCTGTGGTGTCGGGACTCGCGCTGCTCTGGGGAGTCGCTGTCCTCTCCGGCGTCGTCGGCAGCATCCCGATCACCATGGTCATGATTCCCATCCTGACGGCGTTCGGCGCCCAGGGCGGTGAGATCGGCCCTCTGTGGTGGGCGCTTGCAATCGGCGCGGGGTTCGGCGGCAACCTGACGCCGATCGGCTCCGCGGCCGGCGTCCTCATGCTCTCGCTCGGGCGGCGATGGGGTTCCCCGATTACGGTTCGTCGATGGTTCCAGAGCGCCCTTCCTGCGACCCTTGTGAGCTGTGCAGTCGGAACCATAGGCCTCGTCCTCATCATCCTGTTCCATCTCTGGTAGCGGGTGGGCACGGCCGGCGGCCGGTGTGCGGATCTCCCGGGGCGCTGTTGGAGAACCCCCAGCGCTCGACTACGATCATCGCATGGCCGGTCTGTTCGAATGGGAGGCGACTGCCGATGAGCCGCGGGGGGACAGTCCCCTCGCGGATCGCATGCGCCCGCGGTCGCTCGACGAAGTGGTCGGGCAGAAGCGCCTCCTCGGCAAGGACGGTCCTCTCCGAGCGGCGATCGAGAAGGGGATGTGCCGGTCGTTTCTCTTCTGGGGACCGCCGGGGACGGGCAAGACGACGGTGGGCCGCATCCTCTCCGAGCGCACGGGGGCGCGCTTCGTGCACCTCTCCGCCGCGCTCGCCGGCGTGAAGGAAGTGCGAGGCGTGCTCGAGGCCTCGCAGTTTCGATGGCGGGCTGAGCGCAAGCGCGACCTCCTCTTCCTCGACGAGATCCACCGTTTCAACCGCGCGCAGCAGGACGTGCTTCTCTCGTACATCGAGGAAGGGAGCGTCATGTTCGTCGGGGCGACGACCGAGAATCCATCCTTCGCCCTGACTTCGGCTCTCCTGTCGCGCAGCCAGCTCTTCCCGTTCGATCCCCTCGAGGACGCCGACCTCGTACGTCTGATCGACCGAGCGCTCGCGGATGAGAGGGGACTTGCCGGCGCGTTCGGGCTCGACGAGCGGGCGCGCCAACTCCTGCTTGCCGTGGCGGACGGAGACGCGCGCCGCGCCCTGACGGCCCTCGAGCTTGCCGCGTCGATGGCCAAAGGAACAGACATCGACGACGCGACGGTGTCGCGCGCCGTGCAGCAAAAGGGGTTCCGCTACGACCGAGCCGGCGACGAGCACTACAACCTGATCTCGGCTCTCCACAAGTCGATCCGTAACTCGGATCCCGACGCCGCCCTTTACTGGCTTGCGCGCATGCTGGAGGGAGGAGAGGACCCGCGCTTCATCGTGCGACGACTCCTGCGCGCCGCTTCGGAGGACGTCGGCCTTGCCGACCCCCGGGGCCTCGAACAGGCGATTGCGGCGTGGAAGGTCGTCGAGGTGATGGGGCTGCCCGAATGTGAACTCGCGATCGCGCAGGCGGCTGTGTACCTTGCATGCGCGCCGAAGAGCAACGCGCTCTACGTGGGCCTTGGTGCGGCTCGCGCCGACGTGACGGACCGCCCGGTCGAGGAGGTTCCGCTTCACCTACGGAACGCTCCGACCGCGATGATGCAGGGCCTTGGGTACTCGAACGGGTACCTCTACGCACACGATTTTCCGGACGGCGTGGCGCCCATGTCATGCCTTCCGGCTTCTCTGGCCGATCGGCGCTACTACGTTCCCACCGGCCGCGGCGCCGAGCACGGCCTTGCCGAGCGCCTCGAACGCCTTCGAAAGCTGGCGCGAAGCGCCCCGGTCGCGGCCGACGGGGCAGCGCCGCCCCCGCGGGCGGCCTAGGGGTTCTTCTTCTCCTGGTCGTCGATGTACTGCAGGATCGCTTCCACGATGAGGTAGTTCACCGATCGGTCCCGTTTGTGTCCAAGCCTGGAAAGCCGGTCCATCAGCCGTTGCCCCGCTTTCGACTTCGGGATATAGATGGAGATCGCGTTGTCTCGCTTGACCATCGCCGTCACCCCTCGCAACCTATTATAGTCTATTGCAGGACGAAAGGCAAGAGCCCCCCGAGAGCGAGGGGCTGCCTGCAATTCCTAGCGTCTGAGAACTCTACTGATGCAAGTGGCGCTTGATATCGAGCTTGGCGCTCTTCTGGAAGGGCTCGTCGACGAGCGAGATGCATTCCTTGTTCTTGATGCGCTTGAACATCGCGAGGTTCTCGCTCTTCTCGCGGATGGCCTCCCAGAGGTGTTCGATGGCGGTGTCCGGATCGCTGATGCCGTGGGCCTTCAGGTACGTCCAGTTGGGGTAGATCTTGGCGCACACCGCGGGGGCTCCCTGCCGCTCGCCCTCGTGGACCATAACCTCCTCGATCGCCGGGATGCCGGCGAACTCCCACTCGATCTCCTCGGGGTAAACGTTCTTCCCCGTCTCCAGGACGATGACGTTCTTCGCCCGGCCGCAGATCAGAAGGCGTCCATGCTCGTAGGTTCCGAGGTCTCCCGTGTGGAACCATCCGCTGGGTTCAAGCACTTCCGCCGTCGCCTGGGGATTCTTGTAGTACCCCTGCATGACGTTGGGCCCGCGAGCGAGGATCTCTCCCACGCCGTTCTCGTCTGGGCGGTCGATGCGCAGCTCCACGCCCTCAATGGCCGTCATGCCGGGCTCCGGCGGAAACGCCTCGGCCATGCTGAGCAGCGGCGACGTCTCGGTCAGGCCGTACCCCTCCATGGTGCCGAGGCCCATGCGGCGGAAGCCGGCGGCTGCGGTGGGGTTGAGGGGGGCGCCGCCCGAGGTGAAGAACCGGAACTGTTTTCCGAACAGCTTGTTTCGAACCAGCGTCCCCATGAGAGTCGGAGACGAGCGGTCGATCGCCCGCTTGAGGGCGCTCTTCTCGATCGACTCGCGAACTCGTCCGTAGAGGACGTTGTAGAGCTTCGGAACTCCGAGGATGATCGTCGGACGCGCCTTCTTCATCACCTCGGCGAGGTTCCGGTCGACGGGCGTGTACGTGGTCGTCGCGCCGGCGAACAGAGCCGTCACGAGGGTGATCGTGAGCCCGTAGATGTGGTTCCACGGAACGATCGACAGGAAGCGGTCGGTGGGGCCGAGATCGACGACCTTCAACGCGGCGAGCGCGTTGGCCGAGATGTTGGAGTGCGTCAGCATCGCGCCCTTTGCGTTTCCCGTCGTCCCGGAGGTGTACATCAGGATCGCGAGGCTGGACGAATCGACCTCCACCCGGGGCAGCGGCGCCTTTCCCAGAAGGAGAGCGTCGAGGAAGAGGACCTCGTCCTGCTTCGGGCGGTCCATCGAGATGACGAACGTTCCCTTGAGGGCTCCGCGCTGCAGCTCCGCGACGTCATCCACCTTGCTTCCCGAGCAGAGGATACCCTTGACCCCCGCCTCGATCAGGATCCGCTCGATCTCGCCCTTCTGGAGCTCCGGATCCAAGGGAACGACCGTCGCGCCGGCGTGGAGGATCGCGAAGAAGCTCGTCGCCCACGCCGCGCGCGGCTTGGAGATCATCGCGACGCGATCGCCCGCGCCGACGCCCAACTCGGACAGGGCTCGCGCCAGGCGGCCGACCATCTCCCCGAGACGACTGTAGGAGATCTCGTTCAGGACGAGCTGAACTCCTCGTCCGCTCTTCCTTTCCTTGGGGATCGGCATGCAGAGTGCAATTCGATCCTTGTGGGCCTCCACCGCGTCCTCGAACAGCTTGGACACCGTTGGGTACATCGACCTCATCCTCCCTCCCTGCTGTGGGCCTGTTGCGCTCCGGCGCCCGGCCGGGCTACTCGGCGAGGTACAACTCCGCTTCGAGGGCGGCCGTCGCCCCCTCCCCGGCCGCGATGACGGCCTGGGCGTAGCGATGTGCGTCGATTCGCGCGTCTCCCGCGGCGAAGATCCCGGCAACCGACGTGCGCAGACGGGAGTCGGTGACGATGTACCCGTCCGAGTCGAGCGGAATGCTTCCCCGAAGGAAGTCCGTCTGCGGCATGTGGCCTACGTTGACGAAGATCCCGTCAGCAGGAACCTCTTCGATGTCTCGGGTGTCGAGACGTCGGAGACGGATCGCCGTCACGCCTTGCTCGCCCACCACCTCTGCAACCTCCCGGTTCCACAGGAAGCGGATCTTTGGGTGCGCCGCGGCCCGCTGCCGCAGCACGCCGGAAGCCCTGATCGCTCGCGGGTCCTCCTTCGGGTGTCGGACGACGACGGCCACGGAGTCTGCATACCGCGTGAGAAAGAGCGCCTCCATCAGCCCCGAGTCTCCGGCTCCCACCACGACCACCCGCTTGCCCTGAAAGAAGAACCCGTCGCACGTCGCGCAGTAGGACACGCCCCGGCCTTTGAGGCGCGCGGCGCCCTCGGCGGAGAGGTCCCTCGGCCGCGATCCTGGGGCGAGGATGACCACCTTCGCCTCGATGGCGCGGCGCGGCGTCACGACTCGGTGGACTTGTCGACCGGGCTCGATGCGCAGCACCTCATCCTCTACGATCTCCGCGCCCAGACGCTCGACTTGGCTCCGGAGCGCGGCCATGAGCTCCGGAGCCGAGGCTGGCTCAGCAAGCCCAGGCCAGTTCTCGATGCGATCGGTTTCGTTGAGTTGTCCGCCCGGGATTCCCTTCTCGATGACGACCGTCGAGCGGAGGGCGCGCCCCGCGTACACCGCCGCCGTCATCCCCGCCGGGCCGGCGCCCACAATGACCACGTCGTGGCGAGCCACCGTCTCGGTCATGGTTGGGATTATAGGAGAGCGCTACGAAACGTCAAAAGGCTCGAGGTCGAGTACGCCTTTCGCCTTCTCGACAACCTGCGAGATCTTGAGCCGAGCCTCGTCGAGGGCCTTCTTCGCAGAGGCCGCCAGCTCGAGTCCCTGCTCGAACAAGGCGATCGCCTCGTCGAGGGGGATGTCCTCGCGCTCGAGCGCGGAGGTGATCTTTTCGAGTTTCTCCAGCGTTTCTTCGATCTTCACTCCTCGTGCACCTCCTCGACGGACGACATCAACCGGCCCTTGGCAACCCGGGTCATGATGTGCGTCCCGGGGACGACCGAACGCGCATCGCGAAGCGGACGCGACGCCCCGTCGACGTACGTGATGGAGAACCCACGCTCCAACGGGCGCGTCGGGCTCGACAGCCGAAGGATCGCATCCAGCCGCGCCAGTCGCTCGCGCGGCCGCTCGAGGGCTCGCCGGGGAGCGCGGGCGAGCGTTGCTGCCTGCACGTCGAGACGCTGCTCGGCTGTCTCGAGAAGGCGGCTCGGGGTCCGGAACAGTGGGCGCCGAAGGCTCGCCTTGAGCAGCATCTCGTTCTCCTCCAATCGACCGCGCAGCCCCCGGCTTGCTCGATCGACGCACTCTGTCACTCGCCCTGCAACATCGGCGGCGTGCGGTGTTACGAGTTCGGCGGCCGCTGTGGGGGTCGCGGCGCGAAGATCGGCGACGAAGTCCGTGATGGTGAAGTCGATCTCGTGGCCCACCGCCGACACGACGGGAATCGGAGACGCGTACACGGCGCGGGCCAGACGCTCGTCGTTGAACGGCGCGAGGTCCTCGGAGGCTCCTCCTCCTCGCCCGATCAGAATGAGGTCGAGAGGCGCTTCGCTTTGCGAGAACCGGATGGCTCGATCCAGGGCGGCGACGAGCTCCTCGGACGCCGTGTCTCCCTGCACCGAGGACGGGAAGAGCAGAAGCTCGGCGATCGGCCAGCGCCGTGACAGCACCGACACGATGTCGTGGAGAGCCGCCCCGGTCGGCGACGTTACGACGCCGATTCGGGTCGGGTAGGCGGGAATCGGTTTCTTGTGCTCGGGATCGAACAAGCCCTCGGCGTGGAGCTTCTGCTTGAGCCGCTCGAACGCGGCTTGAAGGACGCCGGCTCCCACCGGCTGTACGAGGGTGGCGACAAACTGGTACCTGCCTCGCGGCTCGTAGATCGTGACCTTGCCGAATGCGAGGACCACCGACCCGGGCTCAATCGCGGAGAGGATCGGCGACCGGCTTCGAAAGCGGACGGCGCTCACCTCGGCGGCCGCATCCTTCAGCGTGAAGTACATGTGGCCGGAGCTGGCGTGCGAGATCTCGGAGACCTCTCCCTTCACCCAAACCCCTCCCAGGCCGCCCTCGACAATGTCCCGGGCGGTCCGGTTCAGCTCGGACACGGTGTAGACGTGCTCTTCGTCCATTCGAATCGTCGAGAGTGTACCGGGTCGGCGCTTGGCGGAGTACCGCGCCGGGACCCGTCGGGCTGCGGCGTACGCTCCCGGCTCCAGCGACGATGCCGCTAACCTTGAAACCCAGCGGGCTTCACACTATAGTACCGACATGCTTGACGGGAGCGGAAGCCGCTTCCCGGTCACGATGCGTCTCAAGAAACGCACGGACTTCCTCCGGGTCTTCCGAAAGGGCGCAACGTGGTCCGGGGCGTGTTTTGCTCTCCACGTCCTTCCGAGGGCCGAGGGTCCTCGTCTGGGCATCGTCATCTCGCGCAAGTATGGGACGGCGGTGGAGAGGAACCGCGCCAAGCGACGGATTCGCGAGGCATTCCGCGCGAACACGGAGCGGCTGCCGAGCGCGGACATCCTCGTACGACCGAGCCCCGCCTGCCGTGAAGCAACCGTGGACGAGATCGCACGGCTCTTGATCGAAGGAGCAAACCGCGCGATCGGACGATAGGGAGGAACGCCGATGAACCAGGAGACGATCTACCTCACGAAGGAAGGGTACGAGCTCATGCGACAGGAGCTCGAGAAGGTCGAGAAGACCCTCTACGAGGAGATCCCGGAGAAGCTGAAGACCTCGAAGCTGAACGGCGGCGACCTCCGCGAGAACAAGGAGTACATGTACCTGCAGAGCCAGCAGGAGTACTACGAGCGCGAGGTGCGGCGTCTGCAGTCGATCCTTGAGGTCGCCGAAGTCCTCCCCGACGAGGCCATCTCCAAGGACGTCATCGGGATTGGATCGCGCTTCCTTCTCCAAGACCTCACCCTGAAGGAAAGCGGCACGTTCACCCTCGTCAGCCCCGCCGAGGTCGACCTCGACGCCGGGAAGATCTCCGTCGCGTCCCCCGTCGGGCGACTCCTGCTCGGGAAGCGCGAAGGGGATCAGGTGAAGGCCGAGTTCCCGTGGGGCACTTCACGCTTCCGCGTGATCGCGATCAACAAGTAGGCGGACGGAGAGACCATGTCCGATCCCTTGGTCCACGCGCGCCTCGAGAAGGTCGAGGCGCTGAGAGCACAGGGCGTTGACCCGTTTCCGGCGCGGGTCCCAGCGTCCGAGCGGATCGACGGGGTGTTGCGTCGTTACGGAGGTCTCGCTGCCGAAGAGCACAGCGGCGCTCGGGTCGCGGTGGCCGGCCGACTCATGGCTCGTCGCCAGATGGGAAAGGCGACGTTCCTCGATCTGCGGGACGGATCCGGGAAGATCCAAGTCCACGCCGCCGCCGATCGGCTCGGTGGCGAAGCCTACCAGAGGATCTGTGACTCCGATGTCGGCGACTTCCTCCACGTTGCGGGCGAGGTCTTCCGAACGAAGCGCGGCGAACTGACCGTGGCAGCGGAATCGTGGACGTTCTTGGCCAAGGCGATCCGCCCGTTGCCCGAGAAATGGCACGGCCTGAAGGACGTCGAGCTCCGCTACCGCCACCGCTCGCTCGATCTTCTGTCGAACGACGAAACCCGCGAACGGTTCGTTCGTCGCGCGAGGATGATGGAGACCGTGCGCTCCGAGTTGACGGCGCTCGGGTTCCTCGAGGTCGAGACGCCGGCCTTGCACCCGATTCCCGGCGGCACCACGGCGCGGCCGTTCATCACGCACCACAACGCGCTGGACTTGGACCTCTACCTTCGCATTGCGCTCGAGCTGTACCTCAAGCGGACCTTGATCGGCGGGATCGACCGGGTGTTCGAGATCGGTAAGTGCTTCCGCAACGAAGGCGTATCGACCAAGCACAACCCCGAGTTCACGATGTTGGAGCTGTACCAGGCGTACACCGACTACGAGGGGATGATGCGGCTGGCCGAGTCGCTGGTGGGCGCCGTCTTCCAGGCGGCCGTCGGGTCGCTGGTCGTCGACTACCAGGGGACGCGCCTCGACTTCTCGCCTCCCTGGCGCCGCGTTGCGATGCTCGACGCGATTGCCGAGACCTCGGGTCTCGAGCTCGGGACGTTGACCGCGCCGGAGATCGTCGCGGCGGCGAAGGAAAAAGGGATCGGCGTTCCAAACCTGTCCCGTCCGAAGCTCATCGAGCACCTGTTCGACCGGTTCGTCGAGCCGACGCTCATCCAGCCGACCTTCGTGACCGACTATCCCGTCGAGATCTCGCCTCTCGCCAAGCGCCGCGCCGATGCGCCGCACCTCGCGGAGCGGTTCGAGCTGTTCGTGATGAATATGGAGATCGCGAACGCGTTCTCGGAGCTGAACGATCCGGTGGACCAGCGGGTCCGGTTTCTGGACCAGGAGCGGCTGCGGGCGGGCGGCGACGAGGAAGCTCAGCGGATCGACGAGGACTTCCTGTTTGCCCTAGAGCACGGGATGCCGCCGACGGGGGGGATGGGCGTCGGCCTTGACCGTCTCGCCATGCTTCTTCTGAACGCCGCCTCGATTCGCGACGTCATTCTGTTCCCTGCGCTCCGCAGGAAGGACGAGGCGTGACCACCTGGAATCGGGTTGTCGATCGTCTCGAGATCCTGGGCGACAGGGCGCACGCGTGGGACGTCCGCGCGATGGAGGCGATCAGCGGCGTCCGCTTGTTCCAACGGGTTCCGCGCTTCTTCCGCGCGGCGACGTACCTCGGCGACGGGTATCTGTGGGGCGCGCTGGCCCTCGGGCTACTTCTCTTCGGGCAGACCGTCGACCGCTGGAACGTGTTCCTCGCGTTCTGCATCACGGTCACCAACATTGCTGTGCTGCGGCTTCTGAAGCTTGTCTGTGCGCGTGAGCGCCCCGACCTCATCGCCGACGGCCTACGGGCAAGGATGCTCGACACGTACTCCTTCCCGTCGGGACACGCGACGACGTCGTTTGGGATCGCTTGGATTGTCTCGTCCTGTTACCCATTCCCCGGCGTTCAGGCCCTCGTCTACGCCGCCGCCGCGACGATCGCCCTCTCTCGAGTCTGCGTCCGCGAGCACTTCCTCTTCGACGTGTTGGCCGGCGCCGCGCTCGGAACTTCAATTGCCGCCGGGCTTCTGCCGCTTCTCCGCTCGGTTCTACTTTGACAGCGCTTCCGGGCGTCCCGTAGAATCTCACCGTCTCAGACCGAAAGCGTGACCAAGGAGCGTTCGATGAAACAACACTTCTCGAGTCGTGCCGCAGGCGCCAGACGATCCGCAATCCGCGAGCTTCTCAAACTGACCGAACAGCCGGACATCATCTCGTTCGGCGGCGGTCTTCCCGCGCCGGAGAGCTTCCCGCACGAGGAGCTCGCGGTGATCGCGGCGGATCTCTTGCGAAACGATTACCGAAACGTCCTGCAGTACGGAACGACAGAAGGAAGCCGGACCCTGCGCCGGGCGATGGTCGAGTGGCTGCGGCCGCAGGGGATCGACGTAACCATGGACGAGCTCTTGGTGACGTCGGCGTCTCAACAGGGGTTGGACCTTCTCTGCAAGGCGTTCTTCGACCCCGGAGACGTCGTGTTCTGCGACCTGCCGACGTATCTTGGCGCGGTGCAGGCGTTCTCCCTCTTCCAAGCGGACAAGGTCGGCGTCCCGCTGGAAGAGGACGGGATGGACATCGACGCCCTTGAAGAGAAGATCGCTCTGGCACGAGCCGCGGGGAAGAAGCAGAAGGGGATCTACGTCATCCCCGACTTCCAGAACCCAACCGGAATCACGATGTCCCTCGCCAAGCGCAAGGCGCTCCTCGCCGTCGCGCAGCGAGAGGACCTGCTCGTCTTCGAAGACGACCCGTACGGCCACCTGCGGTTCGCAGGAAAGCCGATCCCGTCGATCTTTAGCATGGATCGCGAAGGACGGACGATCCTGCTCGTGACCTTCTCGAAGATCATGTCGGCCGGCCTCCGCCTCGCCGTGATGGCCGCCCGCGGCGACCTCATGGACGCGTTGGTGCGGGTCAAGCAGCCGACCGACCTGTGCACGTCGAAGTTCACCCAAATGCTGGCCGCGCGCTACATGAAGGAGTACGGACTCGACCGGCACTTGGAGGAGATCCGGCCGATCTACCGCGAGAAGAAGGAAGCCATGATCCGCGCGTTGGAGAGGCACATGCCGGACGAGGAAGGCCTTCGCTGGACGAACCCGGACGGCGGGCTCTTCATCTGGGTCTGGCTGCCCGAGGGCGTCGACGCCGAGGAGATGCTCGGCCGAGCCATCGAGCACCGCGTCGCCTACGTCCCCGGATCGGCGGCCTACGTCGACGGAGACGGGAAGAACACGATGCGACTCTCATTCTCTCTGTGCACGCCGGCCGAGATCGACGAAGGGATTCGCCGACTGGCCGACGTCGTGTCGGAGACCATCGCCGCGCGAAAGGTGGGCGCGGCGACGTAGACTCTGGATGCCTTCTGCGAGATGAAGCGGGGCGTCGGCGAGAGGCCGGCGTCCCGCATCTCTTTCTCTGCTAGAGAAGGTCTCCCGGCAGCGTGCGTACGAACGACGTCACGAGACGGATGGTGTTCTCGAAGTCGTTCAGGCGGAGCGTCGAGACCGGGGAGTGGATGAAGCGGCACGGGACGGAGACGATGCCCGTCAGGACGCCTCCGCGCGACAGGTGGATCGAGCCGGCGTCCGTGCCTCCGTAGGTCGGCAGCTTGTACTGGTACGGGATCGCCTCGGCATCCGCCACCCGTTCGAGGGCGCGCACAACCTTCGGGGACACGATGATCGATCGGTCGGCGACGCTGATTGCCGGACCGCGGCCGAGGCGCGTCGGTTGGCTCTCTTCGGGGACGCCGGGCATGTCCGCGCCGATGGTTCCTTCGACCGCCAGGGCGATCGACGGATCCAGGTGGAACGCGGCCGTCTTCGCTCCGCGAAGCCCGACTTCCTCCCCGAACACGAACGCGAACGCGATCGTCATGGACGGCTTCTTGTCCGCGAGGCGCCGAGCCGTCTCCACGAGCACGGCGCACCCGGCGCGGTCGTCGAGCGCCTTCCCCGTTACGTACCCCTCACACAGCGGGCCGAACGGGTAGTGGATCGTGAATGGGTCGCCGATCTGGATACCACGGTCGATCGCCTCTTGGCGCGACGTCGCGCCGAAGTCGACGAACATCTTCTCCAGCGGAATGGGCTTGTGCCGTTCTTCCTCTGAGAGGATGTGCGGCGGCGCGCAGCCGATGACTCCGAACCGCTTCTCGCCGTTTCGCGTCACGAGAACGACGCGATGTCCGGGAACAATACGCTCGTCCCACCCGCCGATGGGGGCAAACCGGACGTACCCCTTGTCGTCGATCCACTTGACGAGGAACCCAACCTCATCCATGTGCGCGTCGAGCATCAGGACGCGCTTGTCCTTGCCGTGGCGAAGGGCGATCAGGTTTCCGAGGGTATCGACCGAAACCTCGTCGACGAACGGCGCGACGCGAACGCGCAGGACCTCCCGCACCTCGTCCTCAAACCCGGAGACGCCGAACGCGTCGGACAGCTCCTGCAAGAGCTCCATGGGCTGCATGCTCCTCCTCCTTCGGGAAACGCGAGGAGCGGAGTATACGGCGGCTTCTAGGAACGCTGCACGCGCGAGGGCGAGTCGGTGCGGCCGCTCAAGCGGGAGAGGACTCGCTCGGCCAAGGCCTTCGACACCCCTGCGGCCGCGGCGACCTCGTCGGCCGACGACGCGAGGATCCGGTCGACGGAGCCGTAGTGCTGGATCAGAGCTGCCTTCCTCTTCGGGCCGACCCCCGGAATCTCGTCGAGAACGGAGGCGAGACTCCTCGACGTGCGGAGCCGTCGGTGGTACGCCACGGCGAAGCGGTGCGCCTCGTCGCGCACGCGGCGGAGCAGGAGAAGCGCCGCGCTCTCCGGCGGAAGCACGACGGGGTCTTTCTCTCCCGGCCGATAGACCTCTTCGAGCCGCTTGGCGAGGCCGATGACGTCGAGGCCCTCGATGTTCAATTCCTCCAGGATGGCGACCCCGACGTTCAGTTGTCCCTTCCCGCCGTCGATGAGGAGAAGGTCGGGGAACTCGGCGAACTTGCCGCGCGAGATCGTCGGGTCGCTCATCTCCGCGAGCCCGCGGCGGAATCGCCGACGCAGGACCTCGGCCATCATCGCGTAGTCGTCGGGCTTCCCGGAGATGTGGACCTTGAACTTCCGGTACGCGTCGCGCCGGGGGCGGCCGTCCTCGAACACCACCATCGACCCGGTCGCCTCGCCGCCCTGGGTGTTCGAGATGTCGAACGCCTCGATTCGCTGCGGGAACCCGGAGAGAGAAAGCGCGTCGGCCAGTTCGACCAAGGCCGCCGTGGCGTCGGCCCTGACGGCGTCCTCTTTCTCGCTTCCCTTGAGGGCGAAGCGTGCGTTGTCGTCGGCGAGGGCGACGAGGCGCCGCTTCTCGCCCCTCTTCGGGACGACGAGACGAACGCGGGAGCCGCGCAGCGACGACAGCCACGCGGCGGCCTCGTCGGCGTCGGCGACGTCGGCGGGAAGGAGAATCTCAGCCGGCACCGACGACGCGTTGGCGTAGTACTGCGTCAGGAACGAGCCGACGACGTCGGACGCGGACGGGTCGGCGGGGGCGCGGAGGTGGTACGTCTCGCGCCCTGCCAGCCTGCCGGAGCGAACGAGAAAGACCTGGACGGTCGCTCGGTCGCCTTCCATGGCCAGGCCGAGGGCGTCGCGATCCTCCGCGTCGGCGAACGCCACGGACTGCTGCTCCAGGCTTCGCGACAGCGCGCCGATTCGGTCGCGAATCCCGGCCGCCTTCTCGTACTCCTGTCGACCCGCGGCCTCCTCCATCTCCTTCTCGAGTCGCCCGACCAAGCCGGCGATTCGTCCCTCGAAGACGAGGGCCGCTCCGTCCACGGCGCGCACGTACTCCTCGCGCGTCACCAACTCCGCGCAGGGTCCGAGGCAGCGGCCGATGTGGTAGTTCAAGCAGGGCCGGCGGGGCGTCGCGAGCGGCAGGCTGAGGTTGCACGTGCGAGTCGGGAAGAGCCGCTGTGCGAGCCGGAGCGTCGATCGCATCGCCTTGACGTTCGTGTACGGACCGAAGTGGCGCCCGGGCCCCTGGCGCCGACGGACGACGAGGATCCGCGGGAACGGCTCGTCGGTGATGCGCAGGTACGGGTAGCGCTTGTCGTCGCGCAGACGGACGTTGAACCGGGGTTGATGCCGTTTGATCAGCGTGTCCTCGAGGAGGAACGCCTCGGCCTCCGTCTTCGTTCGGATGACCTCGAAGTCGGCGATCTCCGCAACCAGGGCTCTTGTCCGCGGCGCCAGGCCCTCGGGCGACTGGAAGTAGGAACGAACACGGCTTCGCAGCGCCGCGGCCTTTCCGACGTAGAGGACGCCGCCGTCGACGTCCTTCATGACGTAGACGCCCGGCGAGGCGGGGAGTTCGGAGAGCTTCTGTTCGAGAGGACTCGTCATGCCTTCTGCATGGTAGCGACTGACCCGGAGGCGCTCAAAGACGGACCGCTCGGAAAGAGGCGCCGCCGACCCCGCGCCGTGGAAGGACGCGACGGTGCCGGTATAATGACGTTCCAAACCCCACTTGGGGGCGTAGCTCTAATCGGGAGAGCGTCCGCCTTGCACGCGGAAGGTTGGCGGTTCGAATCCGCTCGCCTCCACAGCAGCAGCGTAGCTGTGTGTCGATCGGCGGTTCTGCGTACGAGCCTCGCGGAGGAACGACCCGGGCGGACGCCTGATCACAACGAATGGCCTGTTCAAGCCGCCGCCTCCGAGGACGTGGGTAGCCAGCGCGCTACGGAAAGCGCGCCGAGGCTCGCGATCGACCGCAGGACCCTCCGCTGCTCAGGAAGCAGGCTCGCCGCGCTCTTTCGGAGGCCGATGACCCCGACGATCGTCTCTGCCGACGTCATGGGGACGAAGTAGTAGGACGTGCTCGGGAGCGTCTCGGATCCCGCCCCCGCTTCCTCACCGTGACCGAGAACCCACTCGGCGATTGCCATTTCCTCTCTTGTCAGCTCCAGGCTTTCCTCGGTTCGAGCCTGCAGTTCGAGCCTGCCTTGGGGCGTCACGAAGAGGACGACCACGGGCGCCGGGGCAGCCTGCGCGGCGTACCGGATCACCGTCCCCGCGATGTGGTTCCACGCGCTCTCGCGAGCCGCGCTTCCACGACCGCCTGCCGGCGAGGCCGCGTCTCCGGCACTAAGCAGCTCCTTGGCCATTTCCTCAAGCAGGGAGCTTCGCTCGGCGCGCTCGCGCAAGGCGGCTGCCTGGCGCCTTGAGACCTGAATGAGCTGGCCGACGACGATCGATGTCGTCAGGAACACCACAGCGCCGACAAGATCCGACGCCTGCTTAATCGCAAGCGCGTACTTCGGGTCGACGAACAGGAAGTCGAACGCCACGAAGCTTAGGATCGCCGTCCAGACGGATGGGCCCAGTCCGAAGGACAGGGCGATCACAAGCGTCGAGAGGAGATAGATCGCAT
>Ga0105104_10000448_pt1 | contig 31780 bp, 27 predicted proteins | sample PPLLaktember2015_3_FD_87034 | JGI IMG/M metagenome (GOLD analysis project Ga0105104, IMG submission 87034) | Freshwater sediment microbial communities from Prairie Pothole Lake near Jamestown, North Dakota, USA - PPLs Lake P7 Core (6) Depth... | ecosystem: Environmental > Aquatic > Freshwater >... | reverse complement strand
TCCGATTCATCGGTTCATATCCATATCAGTTCTTTGTGACCATTTAGACATCCAGATTTTCGAGGGCCGAAAATCGGCGAAACGGCTCCTCGGATAAGATGATCGGCGGAGAGGTGAAGTGGAAGGAATTCGGATACCGACTACATCCCCTGACTTTAATTTAAAGTTTAAAACGAATTATAGGCTTAAGTTAGTGGCATTCGGGACATTCTTGACTGTCCCCTTTTCATTTTATTTCTCATTTCCAGGGGGGATTAAAATTCAAATTATACTGCCTCCTGAAGCCCTGGTGCTATAGCTTTTTTTTTGCACAACTATCCAATTCATCGGTTCATATCTATATCAGTTCTTTGCTCTTTGTGACCATTTAGACATCCAAGTTTTCGAAGACCGAAAATCTTGCTCAAAAGGGCGTTCCAGGGGGAACCGACACGAACCGACACGCCCCATTTGCGTATAAAATCACTTTTCAAAACAAGAACTGCTGTTTATGCCTTTTTATGCCTTGACTTATTCTTTATTTTTCTTTAAAATAATGACATGGTTAAAATTCATCATGTTCTTCCTGATTTTTTAAATGACGGTCAGTGCAAAGCCCAGGCACGTCTTAAAGCATACTTAAACCGCTTTACCGGGTTGTAATCCTTTCTTTATTTTCTATAATCCTTTCCATTCCCATTACTCGGAGATTAGCTTTACATTTTAACTAAAAATAAGGAGGTGGAATAATGAGAGTGATTTCCTTTGAGGTGAAAGAATGAAACCTGGACTATTTGCAGGTAAACGCAAAACGTGGGGATTAAGCCTAAATATTCTCACCGACGATGAATTACAGGATATCCACCTGGCTTCGCTGGATATCCTGGAAAAAACAGGCATTTTCATAGACAATCGGGAAGCCCTGGATTTATTCAAAAATGCCGGAGCAAAAATCGACAGCCAACAAAAAATTGTTAAAATTCCCCCCTATATGGTAGAAGAAAGCCTTCGCTCGGCACCGAGCCGGGTTACCCTGTATGGACGGAACCCAAAACATGACCTGGTACTGGATGGGACACGGGTCCATTTTACCAATTTTAGCGAAGGTGTACAGGTTGTCGACCCATATAGCGGCGAACTGCGCGAACCGAAAAAAACAGACCTAGAAGCCGCCGCCAAATTGATCGATTACCTGGATGATGTCGACTTCTGCGAAAAAGCTATCGGCGCCCATGATGTGAACCAGGAATTCGTACCGCTTCACAATGCGGAAGCCTTCCTGAACAATACATCCAAACACTGCGCATTTGGACCCGGGAACGGTAAGTTGTTACGTAAAATAATCGACATGGGATCTATTATTGCAGGATCCGACAATGCATTTTTTGACCGCCCCTTTATCTCTTTTACTACCTGCCCCATAAGCCCCTTAAAACTAATCGACGACTGCTGCGAAATCATCATCGAATCCGCCAAATCAGGCACCGTATGCAATATTTTATCCATGGCCATGGCAGGGGCAACCGCCCCCATTACATTGGCCGGGGCCCTGGTTGTTCACAATGCCGAAATCCTCGGCGGGATAACCCTAAGCCAACTCGCCCGTAAAGGCGCACCCATGATTTACGGCAGCTCCACTACAGCCATGGACTTGAGAATGGCTTCCGCTTCCGTCGGTACACCGGAAGCAGCTATGATCAGCGGAGCAGTAGCAAACCTCGCCCGCTTCTATAAACTCCCCAGCTACGTCGGAGGCACGTAGGGGGACGGGAAAATATCCGATGCCCAAATCGGACATGAAAAAACCCTCACAGCGCTAATACCGGCATTGGCAGGTGCCAATATGATATATGGGCTGGGAATGCTGGAGAGCGGTATCACGTTCGATTATGGACAACTGGTCCTGGATGCTGAAATGGTACGCATGATCAAATGCGTACTCAAAGGCATACCGGTAGACGACGAAACCCTCGGTACAGACGTAATACAAGAAGTCGGCCATTTCGGCGATTTCCTCTGCCATAAACATACCATGCAGCGCATGCGCTCCCAATCCCAACCCTCACTAATCGACCGTTCAACCCGGGAAAATTGGCAGAAAAAAGGCTCCAAAGATGTCTACACTAAAGCCCTGGAAAAAGCCCGCCAAATCCTGGAATCCCATAAACCCGAACCCCTTCCTCAAAACGCCAGGGAACAAATCCGCGCCATGATAGAAAAAATCGAGGGGATTGAAAAGTGATTTTTTAGGGGGGCTTTTTGAAAAACGCCCCCCTTTAACCCCCTTAAAACTTTTTGATTATTGTTGGTAATAGTTTGGACCTTCAGATCATTTGAATGAGGAGCAGCAAAATGAGCGAAAAAATTCGGACCCGCAAAGGCGACGGCGAATGCGTACAAATGGAGGCAATAGATATTAAAGAAGATATTGCTGCCGGTACCCAAGATGCCTCACGAAAAGCCAAAATTCCTGCATTATCGGGAGAAGACCAGGAAAAACTGTATAATATTATTGCAGATCCGTCGAAAATCGTCAGCGTTTCCCCCGGGGAAGAGGTTATTGTAACCGACGACGGCGGCACCATGAGTTTTTATACCTGCCAAGATGGGGGAGGAGTCGGAATTCCTTTAAGCCGGATGCAAGCTATTTTGGTTTATGAACGCGCAGCAGGCGCGGACACAGTATCGATGGGACACAGCGATTACAGCTTCAAACCCATCAAACCCATCATCAATTTCGAAATGAATGATTACTACACGACATCCATGATGACTACCGTTCCTTTCTTTTATGGGGCTCAACCCAATATGGGACTCTACTACCAACCCGATGGTCCATGTCCCAACCCCGCCGATTTGATGCCTGCCGGCAAAATCAAAGAGGCCAGGGAATCCCAGGAAAAAGCATCCGAATATTTAAAGAAAGACCTTGTATTCATATGTAAAAAAATGGCCTCTGTGGGATGCGAAGGACTCAACTTCGATACGTCGGGTTCCGCCGGCGATGCAGACTTTTTAGCCGCACTGGAAGCAGTGCGAGAATTAAAAAGAGAGCTTCCCCACATGCCGATTATCATGGGAAGCGCCAATGAGTTTGTTTTAGGAATGCACGGAGCCGTTACCTTCGACGGCATGCGCCTGGCGGGAATGTATCCCCATCAACAAGTCAAAGCAGTTGAAGCCGCAGGCGGAGATATTTTCGGCGTTGCCATCGGGACCAATACCAATGAATCCACGGCCTGGAACCTCGCCCGAACCTTGACATTTCTCAAGGAAACGGTAAAGGTCGCCAAAATTCCCGTACACGCCAATGTAGGAATGGGAGTGGGCGGAGTACCCATGATGGAGAGCCCGTCGCCGGATACAGTTACCCGCGTTTCCAAAGCACTTGTCCAAATCGGCGGCCTGGACGGCTTGTAGATTGGCGTAGGCGATCCCTTAGGGATGCACCTGTCCCATATAATGGCATCGGGAATGGGGGGCATCCGGACCGCCGGAGACCTGGTGGCCTGGATGCAAATCTCCCGCAAATTAAAAATCAACGAAGCCAAACAATATGTGGCAGCTAAATTAAATATCGATGTGAAGGACATAACCAATGAAGATGTGATGCGCTCGATCCGCGAAAAACTGGGAATCGGTATCATTACATCGGTTGCCGGTAGTCCTAAAGGAATACGCGCAAAAATGAAAATAGCTCAATTGCTGGAAATACCCATCAATTCTGTTACACTATTTAAATCGCAGGTTTAACTACAATATAGATCGGAGGAAAGAATGACCAAAGAGGAAATTTATCAATTAGCCCAGGATGCCATTGAAAAAGGCGATGCAGAAACCGCAGCCAATATGGCCAGGTTGGGACTGGATTCCGGTATCGGCGGTATCGAATTGATCGATAACGGTTTTATACCCGGTATCAATAAAGTCGGCGATTTATTCGGAGAAGGACAATTGTTCCTACCGGAATTGATTATGTCCGCCAATGCCATGCAAGGAGTCATCGATATAATCAACGAATCCCTGGAAAAAGCCGGTATAAAACAAAACCAGGGTAAAGTAGTTATAGGTACAGTCGAAGGTGACCTCCATGATATCGGCAAAACCATCGTGGTTTCGCTTTTGAAAGCAAACGGCTTTGCAGTGAAAGACCTGGGCCGCGATGTGTCGGCGGATCGCTTCATTAAAGAAGCAGAAGCTTTCGGGGCAAATATCATCGGGACTAGCGCCCTTTTGACAACCACCATGAGCGTTCAGAAAGAGTTGGAAGACAAACTCCAGGAAAAAGGCTTGAGAAACAAATACAAAACCATCGTGGGGGGCGCCCCGGTTACCGAACGCTGGGCCAAACGGATCGGGGCTGACGCTTACGCCTCGGATGCTGCCGACGGAGTCCGCAAAATCAAAGAACTCCTCCAGGGATAGTAATAAGGAATGAGGTGAAAAATCATGGAACAGTTTTTAACTCGAATTCATCGCGGTGAAATACTGATCGCCGACGGCGCCATGGGATCACTTCTCATGGCCAGGGCTAAAGATTTAATCAAAGGAAAATGCCCGGAATTGGTCAACCTCTCCCGGCCCGATATCCTGGAAGAAGTGGCCGCCCTCTACCTGGACGCCGGAGCTGATATTATCCAAACCAATACCTTCGGCGGTTCACCCTTAAAATTGGAAGATTATTCTCTCCAGGATAATATGGAAGAAATCAATCGAACCGCTGTTAACGCAGTAAGAAAAATCGTGGATGAAAGAGGCAGAAATGCTTATGTATCCGCTTCCTGCGGACCCAGCGGGAAAATGCTGAGGCCCTACGGCCCCATCGCTCCGGATACCATGTACGATAATTTTTTCCGCCAATTAAGAGTCATTATCGACGCAGGAGCAGATATTATTTGCATTGAAACAATGACCGATATCCAGGAAGCTGTCCTGGCCGTAAAAGCAGCTAAAACGATTTCTCCGTCTATACCGGTTATGGCTACTATGACTTTTGATTTAAAACCACGAGGCTTTTTTACCATGATGGGCGTTTCTATCAGCAAAGCGGCCGCAGAACTCGAAACGGCAGGTGCCGATATTATCGGTTCCAACTGCGGAAACGGCATTGAAAACATGATTAAGATTGCCCATGAGTTTAAAAATTATTCGAAATTGCCATTAATCATCCAGGCCAACGCCGGACTCCCCGAAATAATAGACGGAAAAGCCATTTACCCGGAAACACCGGGATTTATGGCAGAAAAAAGCAAAGAATTGGTGGCGGCAGGCGTGTCCATCATCGGCGGATGCTGCGGCACAACACCTCGACATATCGGCGCCATTCGTTCTGTTGTTCGTGGTTAGTGTTAGCTCTACTATTTTGTAAAACCCATTACGGCGGGTGCGGTAGTGGGTCTCAAGTAATGGATCACATTTAGCAGTTCTAATTTTGAAAAAAACTTTAACCGCCCACAGCAGAAAAAACGGTTAGAACCGGTGGTTTATATTGCCCTGTCTGCATGATCGAGGTATTTACGACAATTTCAAGCTTTTTTCGCAAGATTTGTCCTTTTTTACCTCATTTTAATGCAATTATCGAAGGATTTGTCCTAAATAGGACAATTGAATGCAAATTTTTAGAACGATGAGGTAATTTTGTGGTTTTTAATGCAAATCATGCAACCGATGAGGTTAAAACCTCAACGATGTCGAAATTACCTCATCGATGTCCTAAAAACCTCGACGATGTCCAAAATTACCTCAACGATGCCCTAAAAACCTCAACGATGTCCAAATTACCTCAACGATGTCCTAAAAACCTCGGCGATGACGATGGCCGTGCTCGGTGCGTGCAAATTTTTTCTTGACTGTCCCCTTTTTCTATTGAACAAGATTTTCGAGGACCGAAAATCGGTGAAATGGGCTCTCGGAGCCGATGACCGGCGGAGAGGTGAAGTGGAAGGGGAAACCGACTACAGCCCCCCGCGATTCCAAAATGACAATTACTGGGTCACATTTTTGGTGATTGACAAATGCTATAAACGTGTGATAAAATACTAATGTCCCGTATGTTTTCTTGGATTTGTCGATGGCGGATCAATTCGTAAATCAATATAAAAATTTAATAATAAAAAAGGATTCTTTATGGAAAACCTTCAAAACAACTCCAATTCTAGATTTAAACCAAAAGTCTCAGTATGGGAACTGACCATGGACTGCAACATGCGCTGCAAGCACTGCGGTTCCAGTTGTTCCGGGCCTCTCCCAGACGAAATGACCACAGAAGAGGCGTTTCAAGTGTGCGACTCGCTGGGGCGCCTCGGGTTGAAACGAATCACCCTTTCGGGCGGAGAACCTTTTACAAGGCCGGATTGGGATCAATTGGTTCGACGATTAAACCAAAATAAGATATCTACCAATATTCTTTCCAATGGGTGGCTTGTCGATCGCGATACCATTCGAAAAGCCAAAGAAGCCGGCATTACAAACCTGGGTATGAGCATGGACGGGATAGAAGAAACCCATGATTATATCCGGAGAAAAGGGTCTTTTGCCCACATCATGAATGCGCTCCAACTGGGAAGGGAAGAAAAATTGCCTACTAGCATTGTGACCTGTGTCCACAAAAAAAACATCGGCGAACTCCCGCAAATAAAAGAAATACTCATTGAGAAAGGCGTTTACAATTGGCAATTGCAAGCGGCTTCCCCGATGGGTAATTTACTGGAACATCCCGATTGGCTTCTTGAACCCGAAGATATCGACACAATTATCGATTTTGCTTACGATGTTTATAAAGAAGGAAAAATCAAAGTGACCCTGGCTGATGTCATCGGTTATTTTAATCTCAAAGAAATCGAACTCCGTAGAGTTTCCAGCGGAGCGGAGAATTATTCCGGCATATGGCGCGGCTGCGCAGCAGGCAAAGACGTCGTCGGTATTCGCTGCAATGGAGATATTATCGGGTGCCTCTCCGTCAGGGACGACAGCCTTATCGAAGGCAATATCCGCCAAATGAGCCTCGAAGACATCTGGAACAGGCCTGGCGCTTTTAGCTGGAACCGGGAGATGACCAAAAATGACCTGGCCGGTTTCTGCAAGATTTGCCAATATGGAAGCTATTGTCTCGGCGGATGTTCCAAAACCAAACTCCTTCGCTACAAAACTTTTTCCGAAAATAAATTTTGCTCCTACCATTCGGCTATTAGTAAAGAAAGAGAAAAAATTCACCAAATAAACGATTACCACCTGTGGGTTACCAAAGGCAGGGAAATGATTGAAAAAGAAGAGTTCCAACTGGCAGAAATCCATATTTCCAAAGCCCTGGAAGTAGAACCCAATAATATCGAGCTACTCAACCTACTGGGCTTCATCCATTACAGTATGGATAATTTCCAGGAATGCGAAGAATTCAACCGAAAAGCTCTACAACTGGACCCTGGAAATGCCTATTCCCTTAAAGGATTGGGAATCTGCCTGACCCGGCGAGGGAGGGTAGAAGAGGGTATCGACCTGCTGAAGCAATCGATTCAACGCGCAGAGAAGAGTTTTATGGACCCTTATAACGACCTGGCTGTAATTCTTTGGGAAAATAAACGAAACAAAGAAGCTCTTGAAATCCTTGAAACCGGGCGCAGCATGTCGGAAGAATTCTGCAGGAAAACGGATGCCTTTTATAACCGATTAAAATCTCTCAATAATGTTCATTGAGAAGGCTTATCAATAAAAAAAATAGGAGATAAATCATGACAAATTTTATCAAACTGTCTGAGATTAAAAAGACTGAGTTGAGAAATGTGACTGGTGGAGGCCTTTCTTTGACCGATCCAGTACTTGATTATGGCGTTATCTATCCTGAGTATGGCATTAATTGCCTGGATTATGGCGTCATTTATCCTGAGTATGGCGTTAATTGCCTGGATTATGGTGTTGTTTATCCGGACTACGGTATTCCCACAACCGACAAACCATATTGATAAAACCGTAAAACGCCTGTAAGAGAGGGCCGGCTCTGGCCGGCCTTCTTTTTCATTTTCATCATTGGAAGTTTAACTCCGCCGTTTATAAAGGATATACGGTGGAAACAAAGGAAAGATAAATGGCAGAACAGATCCCTAATTTAAAATACAAACCCACCGCAGCAGTGTGGGAAATAACGATGAATTGCAATATGCGATGCAAGCACTGCGGTTCCAGTTGCACGGGACCACTTCCCGATGAATTAACGACAGATGAAGCAATGGAAATGTGCGATGCCCTGGCCCGCATCGGTTTGAAGCGAATTACTCTTTCGGGTGGAGAACCCTTTACACGACCGGATTGGAAGCAAATTGCCCGCCGGTTGATCCAAAATAATATTATTACCAATATCTTATCCAATGGATGGTTTATCGAACGTGAAACCCTCCGGGAAGCAATAGAAATCGGTATTACCAACATCGGCATCAGCCTGGACGGTGTGGAACAAACCCATGATTTTATCAGGAGAAAAGAATCTTTTTCCCGCATTTTGAAGTCATTAAAACTGGCTAATGAAGAAAAAATCCCCACCAGCATCGTTACGTGCATTCATAAGAAAAACCTCGGCGAGCTGCCGGCAATGAAAGAGGTACTCATTGAGAACGGTGTCCCGGATTGGCAATTGCAAGTGGCTGTTCCTATGGGAAATATGCTCAAATATTCAGACTGGCTCTTAGACCCGGATGACATTGCCAAAGTCATCGATTTTGCTTACGATACATATAAAGAAGGTCGCATCCGAATTCACCTCGCCGACGTCATCGGTTATTTCACTCGAAAAGAAATCGAAATCCGTAAATCCAATTTTAAATCCGAATTTAACTTAGGAATATGGAAAGGCTGTCCTGCCGGAAAAGATTTAATCGGGATCCGCTGCAACGGAGATATTATCGGGTGTCTCTCCATTCGAGACGACAGCCTCATCGAAGGAAATGTCCGGGAATTTCCTCTCGAAGAACTTTGGACCCGGCCTGGTGCTTTTAGCTGGAATCGCGATAACTCCAAAGACAAATTAACGGGCTTTTGTAGAATTTGTCAATATTCCCGCTACTGTCTCGGCGGTTGTTCCGGCATCCGGTGGATCCGGTATAAAACAATGTCGGAAACCAAATTCTGTGCCTATCACGCCGCTGTTGAAAAAGAAAGAGAAAAAATTTCCCAGGTAACCGATTTCCATCAACTGGTTACTAAAGGCAGGGAAATGATTGAAGCCGGGAACTTTCAACTGGCGGAAATCTATATTTCGAACGCCCTCGAACAAGAACTCAAAAACATTGAATTACTGAATTTATTGGGTTTCATCCATTATAAATTGAAAAATTACCGGGAATGCGAAGAATGTAACCGCAAAGTCCTGGAACTTGAACCCGAAAATATCTATGCTCTTAAGGGCATGGGGGTTTGCTTGAGTAAATCGGGCCGTGCCGAAGAAGGCATCGAGCTGCTGAGGAAGTCCGCTCAGCTCACCGGCGATGATTTTTTAGACCCTTATCATGACCTGGCAGCAGTCTTAGCGGAAAACGGCCGAACCGCCGAAGCCCTGGACGTCCTGGAAACCGGGCGAAAACGGTCCGAAGCTTTTTGCACTGTCACGGAAGACTTTTACCGTTTTTTAAAGACAAACCCTCCATCGCAAACCCAATCGCAAAGTATCAATCAATAAAAATAAATACACGAAAAGGAGAAAAAAACATGGAAGATTTCATCACGGTTTCCGAGATTGAAATGCAGAGTGCAAAGGGCGGCTTGGTGTATGATCCTGTTGCCCCTTATGGTGTAACTAATCCCTGGGATTACCATGTCGTAGCACCTTATGGCGTAGAGCCCCCTTATGTTGTTTTGCCCCCTTACGGTGTTAACCCACCCTGGTAGAGGAAATTTCACTGCTGGTAAAATTAGTAGAAGATTAAAGAAACAATTGGGAAGGCCGGCTTAAGCCGGCCTTCTTTTTTTCGGAAATATTTAGAGAAGAGTCTTCATCGAAGTAGAAAACCCATGTATTTCGAAGTTTTGAAGCAATTCTTCCACTCGCTCCGTCATGATGTACCCTGGGGCTAATGTGTTGGCGGTTACGTTAAAAGGGGCTATATCCGTAGAAAGGCTTTTGATGAAGGCAGCGACTCCCACCCGGGAAACGTTGGATAAAGCCAAAGTCGGGAGGGATTGTTTAACGGTGATGGATGTCGATGCCAGGATACGGCCCCATTACCTGTCATTTTTGTCCGATTTATTATAACCCATGCAGCAGGCCAGGAAAATCTCCTATGAAAAATTTTTCTTAAGAAATGTTGATTTTTTTATCCCACTGTGATACTTTAAAGCCGGAGACATAGTAAAAAGGCAATGAACATACCATGTGAGATTGAGAAGAAAAAGAAAACCCGGGTAGAAACCGAACTGGATCTAGAAAAAACCACGAAAGAAAAGGAATAAAATAATTAAACTATAAACAGGATAAATAACATGAAAACAAAACATCTTGGGAAAAAATTTTTACTTAACAAGGCCACCGTTGCGGATTTGAGTAATGGCCAATTGGGCTATTTGAGGGGAGGTGGAAATACGAATTTGTGCACCCCTGCTTGTCCCGATCCGATTTTCGATGATACTATTATACAAACCAATTGCTTGCAAAACACATGCCAGGCTTCATGTCCAATTACATGCGCTGCTTCTTGCCCTTCATGCACACCCACATGTAACGAAGAAAATGATTGCCATATAGGTATTGTTTAAAACGTTTTAACATTATTCGACCTGGCATTAAACGGAATGCCTTCAGAGACCAGGGGGCTCTTTTCGAGAAAACCGCCCCCTGGACTCCCGTAAAAGCTTTTTCATTCTTCAATGATCGATGTCAATTTTCACTATTTACGGAGGTACCGATGAAATTGAAACGAAGGACGATTATCTTAACGGCCATTACTCTCTTTTCAACTTCTTTATGGGCGCTAAAAGCGGGAGATGTGGTTTGCGCCAAATGGGGCGGATCATTTTACCTGGCCACAATTACCGGCAGTACAGGCAATAAATGGACGGTTCTCTACGGCGACGGGGATAAAGCCCAACTACAAACCGATGAAATCCGCGAAATTCCCTGGAACCCAGGCTTGAAAACCGGCGATACTGTTTTAGCCATTTGGAACAACAGCGTAAAATTTTTCGGAGGTACAGTCGTCGAAGTCTGCCAACTGTCCTACAAAGTAAAATGGGACGACGGAAGTACACCCGCTTGGGTCCCGGCCACCAAAATTCTTAAACGCTAAAAAGAAAAGTAATAAAAAACAAAGAAACTCTTGACTTTTTTTTTTCTACATCATAAATTTAATGGGAAGATAATCTGAAGAATAATTATGAAACTATCCAGGAGGAATAACTTATGGAACATGAGAACATCGTTGGCGTAATAAAAGGAACCGATAAACTGAAAAGTTTCGACGAGCTACTGGCCATCACACACTTCGACGAAACACTGATGCAAGCTTTCGAAAAATCGAAAAAAGAGAAAAAAGATTTTAAAATCATCATTAAACCCAATATGATGGTATTTGTCAACCGCAACAATTTCCTCGCCGTGGTTACAGAACCCGAATTGGTGGAACACCTGGTAGACCACATCATCCAATTGGGTTTTACCAGTATAGTCGTATGCGAAGCCCAAAATGATGTCGGGCGCATGCTTAAAAACCACGTGGTTCAATTTGTTTCGGAACAAATCGGGTATAAACCGAACGGACGATATAAAATCGCAGACTTAACCCTGGAATCGGAAACATTTTTCTACCAGTACAAGGATAAAAACGGGAATTTGAAAGCCTGGAAAGATAAAGTAGGAAAATCCTGGAGAGATGCAGATTTCAGGATTACTTTCGCCAAGTGCAAAACCCATGAGCACGACTGGATGACCCTGGGTTTAAAAAATGTCTACGGATGTTTCCCCAGGGCCGATAAAGTCGCCAAGTACCATATCAAGAAAGAAGTGTTCGATATCACCGCATGGTCGGTTCGAAATCTCCCCCTTCATTTTTCCTTCATCGACGGATGGATTGCCTCGGATGGCTTCCAGGGCTATAAGATCGCTCACCCGCGGGATTTAAAAATGTTATTCGGCGGCAAAGATGCTGTTGCTGTAGATATCGAAGTATTTAAACGCGCCGGCATCGACCCCACGAAACCCAAATTCGTCACGAAAACAGCCGAACAAATCAACGACGGGAAATTACCCTCCTATTCGGTAGCAGGAGACCAAAATACGATGTTCAAAGACATATGCACCTGGGAAAACATCGAAGACAGCGTGGTGAAAAAAATCGATGTCCTGGAAGAAGTCTATATCGCATGGGGTTTCATCAATTTGAAAGCGATTTCACAAACCGTCGATTATGACATTTTCCCGCCCAAAAACCCCATGACCCGCGTACTGGTTTGGTTGTCTAAAAAATTGTACTGGGTGTTCAAACTATTTAAATCCTACCGGAAACTCTACGAACATAAACCCGATAAATAAAGCTCATTAGACATAAATTACCGGTGTACCGGACAGGCAATCCTGTTTTGTAGGTGCAGCCCCTTGTTTTTTCTACAAAGGTACTATATTATTATTGTCATGATTGTTGAAAATCACCGGTTTTTTCCTGGAAGCTGTACGCCTGTAAAAAAAGAAGGTTTCGCCAGGCACGGGTTATTGGCGCTATTATTCATAATAATACTCGTTTCGCCGATCCGGACCCAAACCCACATCCAATTCGAACATATATCGGTAGACCGGGGACTATCCCAGAGTACTATCCAATGTGTTTTACAAGACAGCAAAGGTTTTATCTGGATATGTACGGAAGACGGTTTAAACAAATATGACGGCTATAATTTCGAGGTTTATCGCCCGGAACCGGATAATCCCCACAGCATAAGCATGAATTATACCCGGGTCATCATCGAAGACCGGCAAGGTTTTTTATGGGTCGGTACACTGGGTGGAGGTTTGAATAAGTTCGATCGCAAAAAAGGAGTGTTTATCCGTTACCAACACAACCCTTTACACCCGGGGAGTTTGAGCAACGACCAGGTCCCCAGTTTACTGGAAGACCATACGGGAACGATATGGGTAGGGACATATGGCGGAGGCCTGGATCGCTACAACCAGAAAACCAATAACTTTGAACACTTTCAACATGATCCCAAAAATCCCAACAGCCTGAGTAACAATGAAGTTCGCACTATTTATGAAGACCGCGCCGGCATATTATGGATCGGAACCACCACCGGGGGACTCAACAAATTCGATCCGAAGAAAAAAAAGTTCACTCATTATAAAGCAGAAGAAGGAAAACCCGGTAGTTTGAGCCATAATCATGTCTTATCCATTGTAGAGGACAAAAAAGGCTTTTTATGGATCGGTACTTTCGGCGGAGGTTTAAATAAATTCGACCCGGTTTCACAAACCTTTACTTATTACATTGCTAATTCAAATCCGGGAATCCCCGTGGGATTGAATCAAAACGATGTATGGGCTATTGTCGAAGATAAGTCGGGCAAACTCTGGATCGGTACAAGGGGGGGATTAAATATAGTCGACCCGGAAACCGGGGTATTTACGAGTTATAAAAACGATCCCGGGGACCCCACCAGTTTGAGTGCCAATGAAATTCGAACGATATTCCTGGATAATTCGGGAGTAATCTGGATCGGGACAACATTCGGCGGGATCAATAAATTCGATCTTGAAAAACAGAGATTTTCCCATTATTTAAATATGCCCAATGATCCGAACAGCTTGAGTAACAATCGAGCCCTGGCTTTACTGGAGGACCAAAAGGAAGATTTATGGATCGGGACTTACAGCGGTTTAGACAAACTGGACCGAAAAACAAACCATTTTTCCCATTACCAGAATTCAACGGGTGATTCTTATACCTTGAGTAATGACCGCGTCAAATGCCTTTACGAAGACAAGAGAGGCGAATTGTGGGTCGGTACGTTGGGGGGATTGAATCGATATGACCGTGCAAAAGACCGGTTTATCCGTCATATGATGCTGGGTGGACTGGGTGACCCATTGAAAGAAATGATTATATCCCTGGGTGAAGACCTGTATGGTTATTTGTGGGTCGGTACGGTTCGCGGGATTCATGTCCTGGACCCGGATCGAAAAAGATCCGTCCATTTCGAACCCAACGATAAAGACCCGGATTCTCTCAGCGATAAACTGGTATATTGTTTCCTGGAAGATCGTTTCGGTAAAATGTGGATTGGGACCCATATCGGTTTGAACCGGTATAACCGCGAAAAAAACACCTTCAAACATTACGCCGCCGATCCCACAAAAGAAGGAACCATCAGTAGCAATAAGATCAATTACATTTTCCAGGATAAAGGCGGTACGCTGTGGGTATGTACGGAAGGGGGCTTGAACCGGTATGACCGGGCTAACGATAAAATGAAAACATACCGGATCCGGGACGGGTTACCCAGCGATTTGATTTTCGCTGTTTTGGAAGATGAGTACAATTATCTCTGGATCAGTACGGGAAAAGGGTTGTCGAAATTCGACCCACGAAGAGAAGTATTTAAAAACTACGATGTGAAGGACGGTTTGCAAAGCAACGAGTTCGTGGTGGGGTCGTGCTGGAAGAGTCGCAAAGGAGAACTGATGTTCGGGGGGATTAACGGCTTTAATGTTTTTTTCCCGGCCTCTATCGTAGATAATAAAATCATCCCTAAAATAGTTATTCGAGATTTTCTTATATTCAACAAATCGGTTCGCCCCGGGGAAATGTTCGATAACAAGGTAATCCTGGAAAAAGATATTTCGGAAACCCAGGAGATCGAATTGTCTTACAAGCATACCAGTTTTACCTTCGAGTTTGCCGGTTTGCATTACGCCGCTCCGGAGAGGAATCAATATGCCTATATCATGGAAGGTTTGGAGAAAAGCTGGAATATGGTAGGGAACCGGCGGTTCGCGACTTATGCCCACATGAGCCCCGGTCAATATATGTTCCGCGTTAAGGCTTCCAATAAGGACGGGATATGGAATGAGAAAGGGGCGTCTATACGAATCACTATTCAACCCCCTCCGTGGAAAACATGGTGGGCTTATACCCTTTATTTCTTGACTTTTTTAGCCATAATCCTGGGGTATATTCGCTCTCAACGAAAAAAATTGGATTATGAACGTTCCGTTAATGAACGGTTGAGGCAAGTCGACCGCCTTAAAGACGAATTCCTGGCCAATACATCGCATGAACTTCGTACACCGTTAAACGGCATTATCGGGATTGCAGAATCGCTGGTAAAAGGCGTGACAGGAACACTCCCGGATATAACCGTCGCGAATCTCCGGATGGTGGCTTTAAGCGGGAAACGCCTCAGCAGCCTTGTGGATGATATCCTGGATTACTCCCGTTTAAAGGAGAAAGACCTCCACCTGCAGTTGAGCCCCCTGGACATGCGGTCGCTAACCGACGTCGTATTAACACTCTCCAGGCCGTTAATCGTAGGAAAAAACCTCGAATTACGCAATGAAATCAGCCCGGATACCCCTTTTGTCTACGGCGACGAAAACCGCCTTCAACAGATTATGCACAACCTGGTGGGTAATGCCATAAAATTTACCGAGTCGGGGCATGTTTCCCTTCATTCTTCCCAGGGTAACGATAAAGTCATTATCATGGTAAAAGATACCGGGATCGGGATTCCTAAAGAAAAATTCGAAATGATTTTTCAATCCTTTGAACAAGTGGACAGCTCCGTCGACCGTGTCTATGGCGGAACAGGATTAGGGCTCAGTATCACCAAGAAATTAATCGAGCTGCACGGCGGCACCATCGGCGTTGAATCCAGTGTAGGAAAAGGCTCCACTTTTTGGTTTAGTATCCCTACCTGGAACAAGAATATTCATCCTTCCATTCCGGGTGAAAGTCTTCCTTCTTTGTCTTCACCCCTTCCCTCCGAATCGCATATCTTACCCGATGAATTCACATCCATCAGCCCGGGCCATGAAATAAAAACCGTCGAGAAAAACGCACCGATCGCACTCAATACCGATCGGGAACAATACCTAATCCTGGCTGTAGATGATGAAATTATTAATCTCCAGGTGTTGGTCAACCATCTCTCCCTTCACCAATATGATGTGATGACAGCCCAAAGCGGTAAAGAAGCCCTGGATATCGTCAATGATTCTCCATCTCGAATCGATCTCGTCCTCCTGGATGTCATGATGCCCCGCATGTCGGGTTATGAAGTCTGCCGGATTATCCGCAGCCGGTATTCCGCCAGCCAATTACCTATTATTATGCTGACCGCGAAAAACCAGGTCTCCAACCTGATCGAAGGCCTCGACTCAGGCGCCAACGATTATATTACAAAACCCTTTTCCAGCGAAGAGCTGCTGGAACGAATCAAAGTCCACCTCCAATTAATGAAAGCTAACCGGGAATTACGCGACGTGAACGAAAAATTGGAAGATTACAGCCGGACCCTGGAACAAAAAGTGGCGGAACGAACCCGGGATTTAAAAGAAAAGAATCGACTGATCACGGATAGTATGCACTTTGCACAACGTATCCAACATTCCATCCTCCCACTGGAAGAAAAAATAAAAGCCGCGCTGCCGGACCATTTTATTTTTTATAAACCCAAAGATATCGTATCCGGGGATTTCTACTGGTTCGAACAAGTGGATCAGAAGATTTTTATCGCTGCCGTGGATTGTACCGGGCACGGGGTTCCCGGCGCACTCATGTCCATGATCGGCAGTATGATTTTAAACAAATTGGTCCAGGACCAGGGAATATATGACCCGGCTCTCATCCTGGAGAACCTCCACAAGGAATTGCGCGTCGCTCTAAAACAAAAAGGCCTCCGCCATATCGATGCCGCCGGCATGGATGTTTGCCTGTGTATGCTGGATAACGATAGTTCCTCCGATTCAAAAGAAAAAAAACTGGTCTTTGCCGGCGCCCACCTCTCTCTTTTTGTGGTTAGAAGCAGCCCCTCTTTCGAACTCGAAGAAATCAAAGGCGATCCGAAACCCATCGGCGGATTACATATGGAAGTAGACCGCGTATTCACCCGGAAAGAAATTCGTTTAAACCCCGGGGACCTGCTTTACCTCTCCACAGACGGCTTCTCGGATCAACATAACAACGAAGGTAAAAAGTACGGCAAAAGACAATTAAAAAAGCTTTTCCAGGGTATTGCCCGTCTCCTCGATATGGAAGTCCAACGCTTGAAATTGGAAGAGGAATTTTCCCATCATATAGGAAAAGAAGAACAACGCGATGATATCACGATTATAGCAATAAAAATTTAAACCGGTTCATCCACGATTATTTTTTTACTTTCACCGCCAGGGGCTTTTGTAAAATCGCCCTGACCTACCAAGGATGCAATCCCAAAAAAAATTTATTATTATTTTTTAGGAGAATATTTTATTTTTTTTCAAAAGTATTGACTTTTGAAATTCGAATAAAGTAAAATTTTTAGGTTACGCAAAATTGCAACCAGATAAAAATCCAAACAAGGAGGAAATTATGGATTTAGGGAAACTTACAGTAAAAGAGGTCCTTGAGAAAAAATTAGGAAAAGAAGCGACAGACCGCGTTTTGACAAAAGTTAACAATGCATCTGCGAGTGGTAAGAAAGGCGATGAACTTCAACAAGTTTTTAAGGATGCATTGACAAAAGAAGGCCAAACTGTAACCTCGGATCAAAGCGACATTTCCTACGGTTTCATTATTCCCTAATAGATAGAATATCAAACTATCTTTCGAGAGGGGGTAATCCGTTTTAGTGAAAAACCTGAGAATAGATACCCATATTGTATTGGTATATCCCCCGGCTGCTGCAATCGGTGATGAAATGCGGAGAACCCATTTTAAGATGTGCCTGGGAGGAGCTTATATTACAGCCTACCTCGCTCGATATAAGCTTCACTCCCGGACATTTTTAACCTCCACCCCGGTAAATGCTGCCGGATGCGCTGCCGGGATTTTATCCTTTAATTCCCCGGTGGCAGGCTTTACGGTAGACAGTTCCAACTACTCCTCCTGCCGGCTCATCGCAAAATCCCTTAAAGAGATTGCTCCATCGATTATTATCGTGTTCGGAGGCCTTTTACCCACCCTTCAATCCGATGTGATTATGAAAAATAATCCCTGGGTGGATATTTGCGCCCGCGGCGAAAGCGAAAAAACATGCAGGGATTTACTGTTTGCATTGGGGGATGTGGATTTCGATTTATCAAAGGCGTCCCTGGAACAAATCCATGGAATTTCCTACCGGTTCAAAGATCGGATTTTTTCTAACCCGGATCGCCCCTCAAATTCTCAAACCGCGAACACCGCGGATATTTTGGATAAATACCCGTCACCTTACCTCTCCGGCGTCGCGGTTTCCCCCCGGATGGGAATAGTGACAGCCCGCGGATGTAACCAGAATTGCATATACTGCATGTGCCCGGCCGTTTCGCAGCGGAAAATCTCAACCCATTCCATCGATCGCGTGATCGCGGAACTGGATTACATCGCCCGGTGGACCCGGCAAAACCCGATGACCATCGATGTGTTCGACGATACTTTTACCCTCATCCCCGGCAGAGCCCTTGCAATTTGCCGAAAGATCATCGAAAACCGGGTTCGTTTACCCCTGGCCTGCACCACACGGTGCGACAAAGTCGATGAAGAACTCCTGGAAGCAATGAAAGATGCCGGGTTTCAATCCATCGAGTTTTCCCTTGAGAGCGCAGTCCCCCGGATATTGAGAGTTATAGGCAGGGTTCAACCCCCGGACACCTCCGAAGACCCCGGTCTTTTTCGTGAAAAAGAATTCCTTCAAAAACTCAGGGAGTCCATCGATTATTCCCGGAAAATAGGAATAAAAAATGTCTATACCAGTATTATGGTGGGTTTACCGACCGAGACACCGGGTGAAGCAATGGAAACGATGGGGTTCATTCGTTCTTTGGGGGATGCGTATGACTTTTACGGCCACAACTTCTTCCACGCTAAAGTGAGTACTCCCGCTTTTACCGATAAGGAGAAATGGGGAATAGACGTCGAACCCATGGGGAGTAATGTACAGTATCGCACCCTTCACCGGTTCAACCCCTATGATATCCCGCTGGGGCCCAGGTCTAGTGTGGATGTGATGGGAAACCTCCAGGATCGGGCCAATATTAAAATACTGGCTCTCCGGCAGTCCACGAAGGAACTCAACTCCCCCCACAAAAATAAACCTTATTTTCACCATCTCATTTTGTGCAAAGATGAAATCGATGAAGAATTGGTGACGTGGCTTCACCGGTACCTCGCATTAAACGGGAGCTTGATCCACATTTATTCAAATTCGGAAGCCGCCCTCCGGTTACACCGGCAAAATGAAGATATGCTGGACCGGTTTATTACTCCGACTCACTATTATGTAAGCTATTCCCGTTCCAACGATAAACTGGTGCCGCTGCGAACGATTCTTTATAAAGAGTCGAACGCTGTCCCGATTCAATTGGTCAAAACCTCCGACGGTTTATCCCCGGGAAAGAGTGCTGCGGATCCCCGCATGACCCTTTGCATCGACGATCCGCTCAACTTGGGCGATATTACCGGGTTACACAATCTGTTGGCGGGAGCAGAAGGTTTTAAATGCACCTTTGAAACGCTGCTAAACCGCCCCTTTTACCCGTATTTTAGCAGTATATGCCGGTGGAGTAGGGGTGAAAACAGTTTAACCGGGAATAACGCGCCAATTCCCAATTGCCAATCGTTTCACACCATGATAGTCGATGCGGGAGGAGGAGTAAAAACCTGTTGGAACGGATATCCCATCGGTAAAGTGGGAACGGCACTGGAAGAATTAATCGAAAATACGGTAAAAATAAAGCGAGAGCTGGAGTTTCGAAGGGCATGCCTTCACTGTGAAAAACAAACAACATGCAGCCGATGCCTTTTTACCGGTCCGTTGGCTGAAACGGATTTTTGCAAGCTAAAGAAAACGTCCGACACACACGAAACCGTTGAATTACTGGATGCCGTCGAGATGCTAAAAGAAGTCGAAATGAATATTGACGTTGAAGGGATGGCTCATGTGGAAGGGTAATACCCCTGGTTCACCGGCAATCCTTGTGGTTTATCCTCCTGCATCCACACGCCCGAGAAAAAAGTCCTGTTTATTTCGAATGTCGTTGGGATCCGCTTATCTTGTTTCATATTTGCGTCGACAAGGAATTCACGCAGCCCAATGGGTGACCGACAGACCCATGAGTGTCCCGGAATGTATAAAGCAAATCGTGTCCCAAAAAACCTATATTGTAGGTTTTACAGTTTATAATTCCAATTACGGGACAGCCCTGTTGATTGCAGCCGGGATAAAAGAAGCGGCACCGCAGACCGTCATTGTTTTTGGGGGACCTACCCCCACTGTCCGGGCTCGCACGATTTTAGAGAGAAATCACTTCGTGGATATATGCGTGCGGAATGAAGGAGAGGAAACTTTTTTCGAGTTTGTCACCCTCCTGGAGGGTGAAAGTTTTGAAATAAAAAAAGCCGCTGGGGCGTTGGAAGGAATTCGTGGAATTAGTTTCAGGCTAGGGGATCGAGTCGTTGAAACACCCCCGCGGAATACTTTTTCCATGAGTCGCGATATTCCCGATTACCTTGATAAATATCCTTCCCCGTATCTTTCCGGGATTATCGATGATCCTTCCATGGGACTCCTTACCGCCCGCGGATGTAATCAAAATTGCGTATATTGCAATTGTTCGGCCATGACCCGGCGAACCATCGTCACTCACTCCGTAGACCGGGTTATCGAAGAAGTGGCCTATATTTCGAAAAACCTGGAAATCGAGTCCCCTTTGGAAATATTCGACGACGCGTTTACTTTGATACCCGGGCGGGCAATGGAAATATGCCGCCGGTTGATCGAGAATAAGAACCATGTCCCGTTGGCCTGTGCCACCCGGTGCGATATGCTGACCGAAGATATGATTAAAATGATGAGGGAAGCCGGTTTCGTTTCCCTCAATTTCTCCCTGGAGAGTGGAGTTCCGCGGGTCTTACGCGCCATTGGAAAAGTTCAACCCCCTTATACTACAACCGATCCAAACTATGAGAAAGAGAAATTTTTTATCGAGAAATTCAAAACTATGGCCGCAGCAGCCAAACGCGCAGGAATCGAGGTTGTCAGCTCTTCCATCATCATCGGTTTGCCCTCGGAAACAGGAGCCGATGCCCGGCAAACGATTCATTTGATCGATTCGTTGATCCGGGAGGGAACCCTGGATTGCTATTCTCATAATACCTTAAAAATATTCCCCGGTACTCCCATTTTTGAAACCTATGAAAAATCGGGGTTAAAACTGGTCGATTACGGAGACGGTATTCATTTTAAAACGATCCATGCTTTCGATACGTTTCAAATCCCGGTTGCTCCCCATTCGGTAGGAGAAAAAAGTGGAAAAGCCAACGATGAAGTAAATCGGAGTTTTTTGGCTTTATCTCCATTGGAACAGGAAAATGAAAATTGTATCCGTGTGGTCATTTTGATGGATGACCAGGTCCGGCAAGAGTTGATTGCGTGGTTACAAAAGTACATGGCGGTAAACGGCGATTTGATCCAGGTTTATTCCACGATGGAAAAAGCGTTGGAGTATCATGCGGATAATGAAAGGCGGTTGATTACCGGTTTATCTCCCACCGCCCATCATTCCGAATACTATATATGTGAAAGCGATATCGGGCTATTTCGCTTGAAACCTTTCCGGTTCCATACGGTGGGGCAGGGGTGCGGAACCGAGATCGATTTTATCCGGACCGGTGAAGTATTTGACTGTAATGGGGGAATAAACAGGGATTTTTTTTTTCAATCCATAGCCATCGATAAAGAGAGAGAAGATATTTTGTCCCTGCACCGTTTTTTAGAAAGTCTTTGTGATAGAGAGGATGCCCTGGGTTTTTTGATGGATGCACCGTTGTATCCTTATTTCAGTAGTTTATGCCGTTGGGAGAAGAATACGCCCAATTGCCGGTCGTTGAACACAGCCTGGATCGATTCTTCCGGTCATACCAGGACCTGTCGTCATGGTGAACCCGTGGGGAAAGTCGGGATGTCATTACCTGATATTAAGCAAAACATGAAGTTGATGGTAGAGATTATGGAATCCTGCCGTGGGTGTCCTGTTTGCCAGGTGCGTGAGCAATGTGCCCGGTGCCTTTTTCCAGGTCCGATCCCTGAGCCTGAATTTTGCAGTTTGAGAAAGAATACGAAAAGCCACGAGGCGTCTGCATTACTTCGTACGTTCGATGCATTGAAAGTTTGATTTCCCCCACGCAGTTGGGCCCACTGATTACACGGATTTAAAAGATGAAGAGAAGAAGTGAAGCGGATTTTCAGGCACTTCGTGCCTTTTAGTTTTGAGGTTGCTTCGCAACCGTTTTCTACCGGCTACTGGAAACCGGCGGCCGAAAACTTAAACGGGGTCAGACCATCCCCGAAATAGCGCAGTATATCCCGGCACTGCAATAAACCCCCACGTAGTTTAATCAATAAATAAGAGAATCACAATACCAATGGAGTTAGACACTCCCACGAAACATCGCACGATCTCCCGGTTCTACAATAAACTCCCACGTAGTGGGGAATTCTTAAATAAATACTTGATTTTTATTTCAAAATAGGCTAAAATTATAACTCAAGCACAGTAAAAAAAACTGTAATCAAAAATCAAAAGAATACACACAGGAGGTTAATGATGTACGTTCCGGATATTATTAAAGTCAAAGAGCATCTTGATGAGTTAAAGGAAAAAGGTTTAGTTAAGGAATGGGAACTTCCTTATGAAAATATTTTGACACGTTTGACTGCTGCAATATTTTTCTTGACTCCTACAGATGATTCCAAATTGGAAGAGATATGGAAAGAATTGGAAGTTCATACCCGTTTAACTTACCGGTTGAATGAGGAAAAGAAGCTTTCTCAATTGGTATGGAGAGTCGAGTTTAACAAAGGTTTTGAGCTTTAGTTCATCGTTATTCTACAGCTTGCATGCTCCGTTTAGGAGGAATAAAAGTTCCTCTATGGAGCAGTGAGAAATCTAGAGGATGTGAATATCCGGGGGTTTTCCCTGGATATTCGTATCATCCGGCTTGATTGATGTTGATCCGGGGAGAACAGTAATCGATAATCGGTAGAAAAGGATAATCGTGAGACTTTACGCTATAAGTGATTTGCATTTAGCCAACCGTGTCAATTTCGATGCCTTATGCGAATTGCCTTCGCACCCTGGAGATTGGTTGATATTGGGAGGGGACATCGGGGAGTTGGAAGATCATTTAAAGGTTGCTTGTGCGGTATTGACGCAGCGTTTTTATCGGGTGTTGTGGGTTCCCGGTAATCACGATTTATGGACGGTGCCATACAATGGGGAGCGGTTGTTGGGAGATGCGAAGTATCGGAGGTTGGTGTCGGTTTGTCGGGATTATGGTGTTTTAACCCCGGAGGATCCTTACGTAGAGTGGAATATAGGGGATGGCCGGCGTTATCTTTTGGTTCCCATGTTTTTATTGTATGATTATAGTTTTCGTCCCCCTGATATCCCGGAGGAGAAAGCGTTGGAATGGGCGGAGGAGTCAGGGGTATTATGTACGGATGAGGAGTTGCTTCATCCTGATCCGTATGTTTCTCGTTCCCAGTGGTGTGCGGAGCGGTGTCGTTATACGGAGGAGCGATTGGTCCGGGAGGCTGGGCGGAATATTCCCATGGTGTTGATCAATCATTTTCCTTTGCGGAGGGAGATGGCCGATTTGAAGCGGTTTCCTCGTTTTTCTTTATGGTGTGGGACTTATCGTACCGAGGATTGGCACACTCGTTTTCCTGTTTCTGTTGTGGTTTATGGGCATATGCATATACGGGGGACCCATTACCGGGATGGTGTACGTTTTGACGAAGTTTCTTTCGGGTATCCGCGGGATTGGACGCACAAGCGTGGGATGAATTATTATTTGCGTGAAATTTTGCCTTGTGTTCCCATATGTCCTTGAGTGTTTTTGTCCGGGTTTGATTTGGATGGAGAGAATGGTTTATAAGCCCGGGTGGCGAATCCAGGTTTGGGATCGGCCGATTTTAAAAATGATGCGGATATAGCCGAAGACCTCCAATTTTTTGCCCGTTTTATCGACTTCTAATTGGCAGTTATAGGTTTTCCCGTTTTCCGGGTCTATGATTTTTCCTTCTTTCCATACTGTGCCTTTGCCTTTGAAGCCCCACATAAATTCCATTCCCAGGACCGGTTTATTTTTAAATGAGCCGGTGCATTTGTCGCATTTGGGGTTAGGGTCTTCGTTGGGTTTTGGAAAGATTTTGACGATTTGGCCTTTAAGGGTGCCGTTTGGGGCTATCCAGATTTTGATAATGGATTTTTCTTCTCCGGTTTTATCGTCTATGGTTTTCCAGTAACCTTCCGGGGTGATTGTCGTGGCTGGGTTTTCAGTAAAGAGAAGAGCTGATGCTGCCAGGAAGAGTGTCAAGGAAAGAACAAGAAGGTTGGGTCTAATTTTCATGTTTATTCTCCTTTTTGGTAGTGATGGATAAGATTAAGTTAGTCTCTTCGGGAGATTCCGCCGGAGACCAGGTTAATCACAGCGACAAAGATAGCTGATCCGATAATCGACCACAATATCGGGATATTTTTGAAATAGAAGATATCGGGGATTTCGACTTTTTTGCTGAGCCAGCCGCCGAGCAATGCTCCGATGAAACCGAGGGCGATGCTGGCTAAGCATCCTATTTTCGATGCGCCGGCGATTTTGCTGCCGATTGAACCGCATATAAAAGCAATGAAAAGTAGAATTAAAATCCTGACCATAGAGCCACTCCTTTTTTCTTAATATTAAAATAGAATGATACACTATTTTTATTTTAAATAAAAGTGGTAGTGTTTTAAAATTTTTTTAAACTTGTGGTACTTCGTGCTGGTTTTAATTTTAGCCACAGAGGACACAGATTTCGATTCACCATTATCAAGTCAAGTGTGGAGCTAAGTCCAAAGCGCGGTCTACAACCTGGTCCATATTTAGGTACCGGTATTCTGCCAGGCGTCCGAGAAAGTGCACGTTTTTTTCTTTTTCTGCTTCTGATTTGTATTTTTCGTATAATTGCCGGTTGGTTTCGCAGGGTACGGGGTAATAAGGGTCGCCTTCTCCCTGGGAGTACTCGAAGCAAATGGCGGTATAGCGGTGGTCCTGGAGGTAAAAGTGTTTAAATTCCGTGATGCGGGTATAGTCGGTTTCGTTAGAGGGGTAATTCACTACGGCTGCGTCTTGGAACTGTTCTTTTTTTAATGTTTCGTATTTGAACGTCATTGTCCTGTAGGGGAGTTTCCCGTATTTATAATCGAAATAGTAATCGATGGGTCCCGTATAGATGAGTTGGTCGTATCGGATGGAGTGAATCACGTGTTTGAAATCGGTTTGAAGGAGGATGTGGATATTGGTGGACTTGACCATATTTTCGAAGATTTTAAAATACCCGTGTTCCGGGATGCCTTGCCAGGGGTCGTCGAAGTACCGGGTATCGCGGTCAAAGCGTACAGGGATCCGGCGCAGTACTTGTGGGTCTAGTTCGTCAGGGTAGACGCCCCATTGTTTTTTGGAGTAGTCTTTCACAAAGAGGTTGTATAGTTCTTCTCCTACCTGGGAGAGAACCACGTCCCTGGAGTTTTTGATATTTTTTTCATCGATGGGGATTCGTTTTTTTTCCAGGTAGGTTTTCAGGCTTTCCGGGGTAAAGGTTTCCCCGGTTAGTTTCTCCATAGTATCCAGGTTAATGGGGAAGTAGACTTCCAAATCATTTTTTAAGTGGGATAATACGCGGTGGGTAAAGTTGTTGAAACGTGTAAACCGGTTAAGGTATTCCCAGACTCGTTGGATTTTGGTATGGAAAATATGGGGGCCGTAAACCTGGATAATGATTCCGTCGTCGTTGTAGCGGTCGAAGCAGTTTCCGCCGAGGTGGTTTCTTTTTTCGATGATGAGGACTTTTTTCCCGGTTTGGTTGGCCAGTCGTTCTGCGGTTGTGCATCCTGCTAAACCTGCGCCCACGATCACGTAATCGTATTTCATTTATTTCCTCTTTTTGTGTACTGTGTTGAATTATAGTGAATATATTTTATTATTCGTCATTTACCGGTTTTTCTTGATAGGTTCTATAAAATTACTTTTAGCCTATGTTAGCCTATGCTTGCCAATTCCCCTTAACAAAAGTTCTTTGGCCCACCTTTCTTACAAGAAAGGTGGGTAGGTTGCATTTGTTTTTTTTTTTTTATACAATAGATATGTGTTAGAAATAAAAGAGAAATATAGTTTGAGCAGCATAAGAAAAGAGAGGCCTGTATGAGCGAGCAAGCGTCGAAAACTCAAATGTGGGGGCGGTACGAGTTAATAACGTTGTTGGGTACCGGTGGGATGGGGGATGTATATAAGGCGTATGATCCCAGTTTAAACCGGTATGTTGCGTTGAAGATACTGCGTCATGAAGACCCGGAGGTAGTGAAGCGGTTTTTAAGGGAAGCACGCGCGCAAGCGAAAGTGGATCATGTGCATGTGTGTAAGGTTTATGAATCCGGGGAGTGGAACGGTCGCCCGTATATTGCTATGCAGTTTATCGAGGGGAAGACTCTGAATGAGTTATACAATACGTTGACTGTAGAAGAGAAGGTGCGGGTTATTAAAGATGTTGCGTTAGGGCTTCATGCCGCGCATCGCCAGGGGTTGATTCACCGGGATATTAAGCCTACCAATATTATGGTGGTGCAGACAGAGGATGGGGAGTTGCAGCCGTATATCATGGATTTTGGGATAGCCAGGGAACAGGAGGCAGCGGAATTGACCTCGACCGGCGTTTTGATTGGAACTCCTCTTTATATGTCGCCCGAGCATGCCGTAGGTAAGATAGAAGGTTTGGACCGCCGCAGCGATATTTACAGCCTGGGCGTAACCATTTACGAATTGTTGAGCGGTAAAGTGCCTTTCCAGGGTAATACGCCCGTAGAGATATTGATGAAAGTCATTGAAAAGGACCCCCCGGCGCTTCGGAAGGTCAATCCACGTATTCCTGTGGATATTGAAACCGTAGTGATGAAATGCCTGGAGAAAGATCCCAATAGGCGGTACTCTTCTGCCAAGGACCTGGCGGATGATTTGCAGCATTACATGGATGGCGATCCCATAAATGCCAGGCCGGCTACGATTACGTACCGGATTAAGCGGAAATTGATCAAATATAAAGTACCTGCTGCTGTAGTGGGTGTTGCGGTGTTGGTGATTATCGTTCTTTTGGTTCTTTGGTTGAGTTCGCGGTGGCAAGCGTATAAGAGGGCGGAGATAGCCCAGGAGTTGGGACGTGAAGTAGAGAAGATAGAGAGTACTATTCGTTATGCCCATCTTTTCCGGCTGCATGATATTTCGAAAGAGAAGAATGCTATTAAGTTGCGGATACGCAGGATCGGGGATAAAATGAAAGAAGTGGGGGAGTTAGGTGTAGGACCCGGCAATTATGCTGTGGGGCGCGGTTACGTGGCGCTCCAGGAATATTCGGATGCCAGGAAATACCTGGAAAGAGCTTGGAATTCAGGGTTTCAGACCGCGGAAGTTGCTTACCAACTGGGTTGGGTTTTGGGTGAATTGTATTTGCATGAGGGGGAGAAAGCCAACCGCATTGAAAACAAGGGGCAGCGTGAAGCGAGAAAGAAGGAGATAAAAAAATTATTCCAGGTCCCGGCTGTAAAGTTTTTGAGGCAGGGTGCCGGTGTCCAGGTCGAGGAAAAAGAGTATATCGAAGCCATGATCGCTTTCTATGAAGAAAAATACAATAACGCCCTGGATACGCTGCAGGAAGGCATTAAAAAAGCGGGGGAAGATGCCGCGTGGTTTTATGATGCGAAACTCCTGGAAGGTAAAATCTATTCGGCCATCGGGCGGGAAAAAACCGAATACAATCAAGCCATGAACATCCTTTCCCAGGCGGAGAAAGTATATGAAGGCGTTATTCGAATAGGGGAGAGCGATATCCGGGGTTATAACGGCTTGTGCGGCGTATTGGAACGTAAAATTATGTTGGAGACTAACAGTAAAGGGGGAGACCTCCAGCCTTTGGTGGACAAAACCATCGACCTGTGTAAAAAAGCACTGCTCATCGATCCTGCTGCTGTGAACCCTTACGTGATCCAGGCATCCGTATTACGTTGGCTGGGCCGGTTTGAAATGATTCAAGGCCAGGAACCTATCTCTACTTTCGATCAAGCCCTCAAGAGTGCGGAGCAGGTTATTGCTCTTCAAAAGGATAATTTCGAAGCTTTTACTATTATCGGGATCGTGAATCGATACAAGGCCGAATACCAGTTGAGCCACGGTCAAGACCCCATGCCTACGCTCCAGTTGGGTGCCGATAGTTTCAGGAAAGCCATTGAAATCAACCCTACGGATGGAACCGCTTACAGCGGCATCGCGAATGTATATATCCGCAAAGCCGAATATGAAATGAACCAGGGAAAAGATCCCACTCTATCCCTGGATGAAGCTGTGGCCAATATTGAAAAAGCACTTTCTATTAACCCCGATTTATCCGACCTCTACAATGGCCTCGCCGGGGTTTTATGGATACGCGGCGGGGCTTTAATGCAAAAAGGCCAGGATGCCGGTCCCTCTTTTCTTAAAGCTGCCCAGGCGCTGGAAAATGCCATTAGGCTTAATCCGATCTTTGTTCATTATTTTTCCAATGCCGGTTTTGTTTACACGGACCTCGGACGTTACCAGTTGAATACCGGTGCCGACCCCATGAACAGTTTGCAAAAAGCCGTGGAGTATTTTGAAAAGGCCATTAAGATCAACCCGAAAGCCAACGAGTTGTATATGGGGCTTGTGAGTTTAACCAATATCCGTGTCGAGTATGATTATCTCATGGGAAAAGATTGTTCTCCACAGATCGTGCAGGCATCGATCTACTTGAAACAAGGTATGGAAACCAACCCCAATGATCCGCTTCTTTATATTCGGATGGCTTCCAACTACATTATCCAGGGTTCATATGATGTGGACCACCGGTTTTCGCCTTTGCGGATATTGGTTGAAGCCGATACTTTAATGCGAAAAGCAGAGAGCATTAATCCCAAGTATTATGAGATATCTGTGAAAGATGCAGAGATATTGATATTGAAAGCCAGGTGGGCGTTATTGAACCAGCAGAATCCCGGCCAGTTTTTTAAAAAGGCGTTGGAAGCGTTGAAGAAAGCCGAAGGGTTTAATCCCGGTGATACGCATCTTCATTTGACCCGGGCCAGGCTTTATTGGAAGCAGGCCGAGTGGAAGCTCAACCGCGGTATGGCTCGTGCCGGCGATATCGAAGAAGGGATAAAGTCAGCGCAGAAAGTATTATCGATTAATCCCAATCATGGGGAGGCGTTTGTTTTGCAGGGAGTTTTGACCTTGCTGCGGGCTCGTGGCGCTGCGGATCGAAATGCGCGTTTGGCGGATCAAAAGGAAGGAAAAGCCTTGGTTTCGAAAGGTATCGAGAAAAACAAGAACCTGGAAAAGTTGTATAAATAATTGCTCTTCTATGAAATTTCATATGAGAAATGTTACTAAATATGTGAATTGCCGGGATTACCGGGTCGCCGTCGAGACCGGGACACTGTTCGGCGATTCCGCCCTGAAGTTGAACCGGCATTTTCCCGAGGTTTACACCATCGAAATCAACCGGGATTTGTTCGAGAAAGCCGTGACTCGATTAAAAAAACATCCCGGGATCAAGGTCCTGCTCGGAGATTCGCAGACCGTCCTGAAAGACCTGGTTCAAAAACTCCAGGGTCCCTGCCTGTTCTACCTGGACGCCCATTTCAGCGGTGACCGTTCAACGGACTGGAAGGCCAGCCAGTGGAAGGGGTACAAGGTCGATACCGGCTACGCAGGCGACCGACCGACCGCGGAAAACCAGGTTCCATTATTCGAAGAGATCCGGCTGATCCACGGTTTCGTGAAGAGCGAGTGCGTTATTTATATCGACGACATCGACAAATTCGACGAAAGCGGAGCGGGCCTGAAAGACAAGGAGTTCAAGGGCGAAGACTGGTCGCACTTGAATTTGAACACGATCAAGAGCTACCTGGCCGATCGGACGAACCTGTGGAAAATAGCCAAGAGGCAGTTGATCGTTCATTTAAATAGTATCCGTTAATCTTTTTAAATCAGTGTAATCAGCGGTTCGTCTTTTCCCCGTGCCGAAGGCACGTTAAACCCCGTTTTTTTCATCGAAAGTGAAAGTTTTGGTTCGAGGGGTCCTTAAGTGCAAAACCAGTTCGTCGACTTTGATTTCAGTGAGGTGTTTACTTTCCATATCTGTCATATTTTTCTCCTATATAAAAGCATCGGGTAGGGCCAGGCATGCCTGGCCCTTACTGGCCCACAAGGAAACACAGAGAGGAGCTGTTATTAGTTTTACTATACCGCCAACCGGAAATCAAGAGAAAAGAAGACAAAAATTTGTCTTAACAGCATATTTGATGTATTATACAATAATGAAAGGTAAAGAAATGCGGGTTAGTCATCTTCATTTTCAATATAGGCGCCGGCAAAGTCGATCACACACATCGTAGCAAAGCTGTAGTGGGGGCCGATGTCCAAACCGACTACTCGATAATTAGGGTTAAAAATATTTTTTCGATGCCCCCGGTCTTTGACACCATCGTCGATAATCAACTGTATCACGATCTCCTGGGCGGTGTGGTTGCCGTAATCGATATTTTCTCCACAGGTATTTTCCCAGGTGCCAAAGCGGTTCATCCGTTCCCCGGGGGTGCTGTTATCGCTGCCCTCATGGTTCATTAAGCCTTTGGGACCTTGATCTTTCGTATGTGCTTGAGCCGCACGGGAAATCCCACGGGAAACCTTCAATAAAGGTACCGGGGTAGTGGATTTCAAAAAGGCAATCGCTTCATTCACAGCAGCGACGCCTTCTTTAGTTTCGATGGGTGTATTCGTTCCAATATGGATATACCTGCCTAAGTAATATTTTTTGAACTCTTCCAGGACTACCGCATACCCGGCTGGGTCCGTGCGTGCTTTGTTCAATTCAATGACCACTTCTTGCTCCAGGTGGCTTAAAAAGTCGATGGCTTCTACCCCATCGTTGAGTATTAAAAGCCGATGCTTATTCGCTCCATTCGTATAACCCACGAATACTACCAATATCGCCACTATCAGCCATATAAATAAACCTGGCCGTTGTTTAAGCAGGGGGAATCTTTTGGACTTTCTTAAAGTAATGCTTGTTTCCGATTTATCGGTGATCGTTGATTTTGTCATTTTTCTTATCCTTACGGGGTAGATGTTAAATGAAGGTGAAGTGCTTATTATAATACAAGATAGATTTTTTTTCAAACCTATCTTTCTTGTAAGAAACCATCGCGGGTGTTGTGGTGGGCCAAAGAACTTTCTTTAGGGTAAGTTCGAGGGCCTGGAAGAAAATAAAGATAATGTCGATGACCGCATGAAAAAAAGGGGACAGTCAAGAAACCGTCAAGAAACCCCGCACGGCGGGGATTCATTATGGCGCTGTGCAGCATCCGGCGGCTTCCTTAATTGTCAGCCGCTGCATTACCCGAAAACAATGAAAGACATTCTTGACTGTCCCCTTTTTTATCCCTTCCACACGCAGTGGTTTTTTTTGACTGTCCCCTTTTTTATTATTATAATCAAAAGCTTTGGGAAGGTCCAGGAAACTCTTTCACGAAAGGGTTTCCTGGTCGTCGAAG
>Ga0105104_10000447_pt1 | contig 31789 bp, 31 predicted proteins | sample PPLLaktember2015_3_FD_87034 | JGI IMG/M metagenome (GOLD analysis project Ga0105104, IMG submission 87034) | Freshwater sediment microbial communities from Prairie Pothole Lake near Jamestown, North Dakota, USA - PPLs Lake P7 Core (6) Depth... | ecosystem: Environmental > Aquatic > Freshwater >... | reverse complement strand
GTAGAGTATTTTGTCTCCTATTACGATTACTACCAGCCAGAAGCATACGTACCCCGGCACGACCTGTACATCGAAAAAGAGACGGACATCAATGAGGAGATTGACCGGCTGCGGCTGGCTGCGACCACGGCATTGATGTCCCGGAAAGATGTCATCATCGTTGCTTCGGTTTCTTGTATCTACGGCCTGGGCAGCCCGGAAACGTATGGGAAGGTTGTGATCAATCTGGAGGTCGGAACGGTTTACCGCCGGAATGCTTTGCTTCGCCAGTTGGTGGAGAGCCAATACCAGCGGAACGACCTGGAACTGCGCCCGGGAGTGTTTCGCGTGCGCGGTGACACCCTGGAAATTTTCCCGGCATACGAAGAACGTAAGGCTTACCGGATCACCTTCTTTGGAGATGAGGTAGAACGGATCATCGAGGTAAACCCTTTGACCGGAGAAATCTACAACGAGCTGGAAACAGTGGATGTCTTCCCGGCCAAACACTATATCACCCAGGAAGACCGGTTAAAGAAAGCCATCACCGATATCGAAGCGGAGCTTGAGGAACGGATTGCTCTGTTCAAGCGAGAGGGGAAGCTGCTGGAAGCCCAGCGGATCGAGCAGCGCACGCGCTACGATCTGGAAATGCTGCGCGAGGTGGGGTACTGCGCGGGGATTGAAAATTATTCCAGACACCTGGATCAACGTGAATCCGGATCACCCCCCTGGACACTGGTGGATTACCTGCCCACAGATTACCTGCTGGTCATCGACGAGTCACATATGACAGTTCCCCAAATCCGCGGGATGTACAACGGCGACCGCTCGCGTAAGGGGGTTCTGGCGGAATACGGTTTCCGCCTGCCTTCTGCCCTGGATAACCGCCCATTAACCTTTGCTGAATTCGAGCAGCGCATGGGAAACACGATTTATACTTCGGCCACCCCGGGACCCTACGAGATGAACCTTGCCGACCAGGTGGTCGAACAAATCATCCGCCCAACCGGTCTGTTGGATCCGGAAGTGGATGTCCGCCCCACCCAGGGCCAGATCGACAACCTGGTGGGTGAAATCCGACAGCGGGTGGAAAATGGCCAGCGCGTACTGGTGACCACACTTACCAAGCGTATGGCAGAGGATCTCTCGGATTACCTGATGGAATTAGGGATCAAGGTCCATTATCTGCACTCAGAGGTAGAAACTTTAGAGAGGATCGGGATCTTACGCGATCTGCGCCTGGGTGTCTTCGATGTGATCGTTGGAATCAACCTGCTGCGTGAAGGGCTGGATCTTCCGGAAGTATCCCTGGTGGCCATCCTGGATGCGGATAAGGAAGGTTTCCTTCGTTCGGATACCGCGTTGATCCAGACCATCGGGCGAGCAGCGCGCAATGTGCACGGGAAAGTCATCATGTATGCGGATAGGATGACCGACTCCATGAAACGCGCGATCGATGAGACCAACCGCCGGCGCGCCAAGCAAGATTCTTTCAATAAATCTCACGGCATCGAACCGCTGACTATCATCAAGGCTGTGCGCGACCTGACCGACCGGCTGCGTTCCAGCGGGCAGACGCAGCACGCGGCAGCCGAATCCAAGGGAGACTACACGGTGGGAGGGGTAACCCGCGTACCAAAAGGCGAGCTGCAGCGCATCATCACCGAATTGGAAAAGCAGATGAAAGATGCCGCGCGTAACCTGGAGTTCGAAAAAGCGGCAGTCTTCCGCGACCAAATCTACGAAATGCGTACCATCCTGGCCGAGCAAGAGGATCTACCCCCCTGGCAGAAAGCGCGTCTATTAGCTGGCGAAGTAGAGTTTAAATAATTTTCACAATATCCGTGAATGGTCTTCACGAAATCTTCATATCTCTCCGTTATGATCAAAGTGGTAGAACGATACACAACATCAATGCTTGATTGGAGAGAACTCATGAAGAAACCTTTAATCGTTATCTCACTCGTGATCCTGGCCGTCCTGGCCTTTGGCGTAGTTGGTTTGGTCTATGCACAACCTCCGTTCCCCCCAACCCAGCCTTCACCTGGGTTTGGACCTGGTATGATGGGCAGGTCCGGTATGATGGGTGGTAGAGGGATGATGGGCGGGCAGGGTATGGGCGGAATGCACCCGTATATGTTGGCCGCCGTGGCCGAAAAACTAGGGATGACCCCGGAAGAGCTTCAGGATGAGATGAATAATGGCAAGACGATGTGGCAGGTAGCTGAAGCTAAAGACCTATCCAATGAAGAGATCACACTCCTCATGCTGGATGCGCGCACAAAGGCATTGGATGACGCGGTCGCGGCCGGCGCCATGACTGCGGATCAGGCAGAATGGATGAGGACCCACTGGGAACAAATGGAAGCGAATGGGATGGTTCCCGGCGGATGCCACAACCAGGGGGGCGTTGGCATGGGCGGGATGATGCGCAGCCGCTGGAATAACAGCCAAAACCAATGAGAATCAAAAGACCGGGCGCTTTATTTGCCCGGTCTTTTGATTCTCATACTGTTCTGAAAATGTCAAAACCTGTATATTCACCCGTGGCGGACTCCCATTGGATGCGGACATCCAGAACGAGGGCTCCGTGCGGACCCCTACGCAGTTGTTCCATCAGAAGGTCTACTTGTTGGCGGTGCCCCTCTACCAGAGCCTCTACTTCACCCTGGCTGGTATTTCGCACCCAACCGGTGAGACCTAACTGCTCTGCCTTTTCGACGACAAAATAACGGAAGCCAACTCCTTGAACCCGACCTTCGATGAACACATGCAAACGCGCGAGGTTGTTGTTTGCCATCTCTCAACCCTCGGCTACTAAAGAAGCCCTTTTCAGGCGGCCGCGGATGACAATTGTAATCAGAGGAGCTAATCCCATGACTGCCAGCAGGGCCAGGTAAGGGAACAGATTCTGGAGAGCAATCAAGCCCGTGTTCATTTCCAAAGATTCTTGACGCCAGCGGGTTTCGAGCGTGTTCAAAGGTAAGCCAAATATTGCCTGGACGCCCTCATCACACCCAAGGCCGTTGGTGTATCCCTGAACCAGGGACTGCAGGCCGGATGTTCCATAATGCTTGTGGAGAAACCGGGTAAATGATGCCGCCTGGGCATAGGCAAGAAAGTTTCCCGATGCGCTCTGGGGGAAAGACCCACACAGACTGGACATGGGAAGCAGGTTATCCTTTTCCTTGGCCACCTGGATGGCTCGTTCGTAATCTGAGTTGATATACAGCTCTGATATAGAAGCTAACCCTTCGATCAGCCAGGCCGGGAGACGGGAATAGTTTTCGCCTGTAGCTTGATATAGCAGAACATGCGTCAGCTCATGTGGGATCTGGCGTTCCAGCTCCAGTTTTTGCTCGGGACCTGGTGGAGCTGAGACCACCACCACCCCCAGGTCCGGGCTGGCATAACCGGCTACCCAGGATTGTCCTCCCAAGAGCAGTGCGCTTTGAAGATCGGCGGGTGACGCATAAACGTAAATTTTCAGTGGGGAGGGCGGTGGAAGGGGGAGCAGTCTCTGGTCAGAGGTCAGGCTGTCCTGGGCAATATTTTGCACCAACTGGCCAAAAGTGTTGTTCCCTTCGTACCAATGGATGCTAAACCCGGGGTTTTCATGGGTCTGCCAGGCAAAGCGGTTGTCCTCATAATCAAACCAGCGGGAGGGGCTGGTGTATTCCTCTTCATCCCCGAATTCAAAGCGGAACCAATAATAAACCCGGGAAAATGGACGGATGGTTCGCTCCTGGATATCATATCGGAAACTGATATTCCCATCAGAATCCAGGTTTACAGGTTGGAGAACTATGTCCTCGCCTTCTGCCTGGAAAGACAGGAATATCTTTTCAATGGGTACGTCGGATTGGATTGTGGCCTGGAAGGTAATATCCTGGCCGAAATGATAAAGGACCCACGCGTCGAGCACCTTTACAGGATTGGCACTGACGGGTTTCGCTGGTCCAGGATTGATGAAAGGTCCAAGCAGGAACAGCGCAATTATGAACAGCCGCACAGCTTATGCCCCCTTCCCCTTTTTCTTGTGTGAATTGCGTTTTTTCTCAGGTTTTTCTTCTTCAGGCTCTTCCACCAGGTCGGGGTTATCCGCATCATAATCGAGGAGATCGAAGAGTGCAACCTCTTCCGTAAATGTCAGATTATCCAACGCATCTTCTACCAGGCTGGCCTCTTCATCATCCTCAATCTCATCCAAAATCTCTTCCAGGGTGTCACGGACTCCTTCTCCACCAATTTGGGAGAGCGACCAGATTGCAGCCAGGCGGACATCCTCCTCTTCCTCCTCTTTGACCATCGCCAAAAGAGGCTCGCGGGCGCGTTGTAACTCCAGCTCCCCGGCAGCGCGGACAGATTCAAAGCGGACACTGGCCATTGGGTGGTCGAGCATGTCCAAAACGTGATTTTGCCAGCGGGCGTCAGCTGAACGGCCCATAGCGAACAGGGCGCTGGCCAGCCATTCCGCGGATCCTTCCTGGTAAGCAGCTTCCAGTAGATCGGGGACTTCCGGACGACCGGAATAACCCAGTGATTCTAACGCGCGCCGGCGGACCAACATATGATTTTTTGGAAGAGAAGCGGCAAGCAGGCTGTCCTCCACCTGGCGGAGCAGCGTTTCGGGAATTTCTTCTAATTCGCCCAGATAAACGAAGTACCCCAGCGCATTCGCGGCAGTTGCCCGGACTTCTGTGTCCGGGTCATTTTTCAGCATGTCGATAAAGCGAGGAGTCAGGGTTTTATCCTCCTCTTGCCAGAGCAGGCGGATGGCCAACGCACGCACGTGTGGGTCTGGATCTTCAAGGGCCAGGCGGCTTAACTCGAGAAAGGAAACTAAAGTATCGGTTTCTGCCAGATTCTCCAGGTCTTCCAAAAGCAAACGCCGCCGGGCGACGTTGATCTGTGGCCAGATCCTTTTGAGATTTTCTACATCCTTGCCTTCAATGTCAGAAAAACGATGGAGATATCTGGCCGGAAATGGGGCATTCTCATCCAACAAAGCATCCAGTACCGGTTCAAACGGTGGATGCTGCTTGCGATACTCATCAAATTCTGCTTCGAACATAGCGTCCTCAGGGTCTTAGGATTGGGTTTGTGAAGTCCTGAATGGTGATGTATCCCATCAGGAGAAGCAGGGCTGCAAAACCCACCAGGTGAACCAGGTTTTCGTACTGGGCCGGGATGCGGCGGCGAAGAATGATTTCGGGAAGTACAAACAGGATCCTCCCACCATCCAGGGCAGGGATGGGGAGCAGGTTGGTGAGGCCGAGGGCGACCGAGATCGATCCGACCAGCCACAGCACGTTGACTGCCGGCTGTTCCAGGGGTGAAGAAGAAGCCTGTACGTCACGGCGGCGCGCTTCCTGATAGATGTCGAACATACCTTTGGGGCCAACCACGCGGGTCTCTTCCGAGGATGTCTGGCCGCGGATCAAGCGGACCGGCAGTAATAAGAACTGGCGCGCCTGTTCGCCCGCAGTGATGGCTGCGGCAGGAACTGCCTGAGTAAGTGTGACCGGGACATACGGGTTACCCATCGTAATTCCTAATGGTCCCTGGCCTTCCGGTGGGTTCTGGCGTGGGGTGACACGGATTTCAACCGGCTGACTGCCGCGTTGAATGGTAAGGCTGATTTCCTTGCCCAGGTTGGCCTGGACGATATCGTGCAGTTTCTCAGTGCTATTTACCTGCTCGCCATTAATCTTGAGCACAGTATCCCCCGCTTTGAGACCGACTTGCTCGGCAGGGCTGCCCTGAACGACATCGATTACCTGGACCACACTGGAGTTGGGCGCACCGATGCGGACAAACATCACGGTAAACAGGATGATGCCAACCAGGACGTTCATTACTGGCCCACCCAGCAAGACGCTCAGGCGTTTCCAGGGATTAACCGAAGCCAGGCCCCCCGGAACGGTCGGATCATTCTCTCCTTTTGGACGGACGAATGCCCCAAAGGGGATCCAGTTCAGCGTAAACTCGGTACCCCGCCAGGTGAACAGGCGGACCATCCGAGGGGGAAGGCCCAGGCCAAACTCTTCTACCTCGATGTTGAAAAGGCGGGCCAGCAAGAAATGGCCCAGCTCGTGAAAAAACATCAATAACCCGAGCGCCAGAAAAAATTGGAGCAGGGTGACGATAAAATCTGCAGACATAAGTGTTCTAACCTCTAACGGATCTCTCTGATCCTGAAACCGGCCAGGTCGTCGAACAAACCAGTGCCGGAGAAAATACGGTTTACTAACTCCAATTATATCCTGTTTGGCTCATTTTCAAGGGCTGTCTACCAACCGGGCGCCGAACCCGGGGGACGCGACCAGGACCCGTTCGACACCTGGGAGATCGAGGAGCCGCTTCTCGACCTCTGCTCGACCGTCACGAGTGGTAATTACATGGACGTTGGGACCGGCGTCGATCGTGTATCCCGCGGGTATACCCTCCTGGCGCCACTGCCGCACTGCCCGCATGATCTGCAGGGTGGCTGGCTCCCAATAGAACAAGGCCGGGGTAGACGTCTGCATGACCGCATGCATCAAATTGCTGTCCAGCTCGATTATCTCGGCCAGGGCAGAGAAATCGCGTTCCTGGATAGCCCGGCGGCAGATCTCCAGACGGCGAGGGGCATCGACAAGCCGGGCAGCCTGGAGAGGGCTGGTGTTTGCCAGGCGGTGTCCTTCGCTCGAACCGACCGGCTTATGGCCGGTGCTGATGACCGCCACGCAGTCGACCAGCTCCCAATGGTCAGGCCTGGCAATAGAATAGGCGTACGAATCCTCGTCACCGCTGCCGGCCTGCCACTCGACGAAACCTTCCGGAATGGATCGACAGGCCGAGCCGGAACCGGTGCGAGCCAGCCGCGAGAGGTCTTGGGTTGAGAGGGTGAGACCCAGGGCAGCGCTGGCTGCCAGGCTGAGCGCAGCAAAGGCAGCAGCAGAGGAAGCAATCCCGGCCCCGGTAGGGAAGTTGTTTGCGCTGGTGACCTGGGCGCACAAGCTGACCCCGGCCATCTGGCGCACCCGGTCCAGCAGCTTTTGCACCCGTTCGACGGCGGCTGTCCCAGCCTCAGCGCCGTTGAGCACCAGCCGGTCGATCTGAAAATCTGGGTCGAAAACCACGCATGTGCGTGTCTCCAGCCCGGCCAGGTTCATAGAAATCGAACCATTTGCGGGGATGCGCAGCACAGAATCACGGTCCCCCCAATATTTAATAAATGCGATGTTGGGTGAAGCAGCCGCGGTGGCGATGAGGGTAGACATTGGACCCTCCTTTCAATTGCCAGTTTATCATGAATTATTGAACTCGCTTGCCTGCTCTGGATTGGAAATACCGGTCAAATCACCGAAAACAGTTGGATTTCTGGATAATCTACTGCAGTTCGGCCTGTTCAGAATGATTGACAGGAGAACCAATTTTCTGTTACGATGTTTAAACCCTTGGATATCGGGGGAATTTATCCTGGCAATCTCCTGAAGTTAATGACGGCATAAGAAAAGACGAAATGAGGTAAGAATGGCTCAAAGGGTGACAGTGGGATTCCCGCGAATGAATAAGGAAATGGGGGAAAAACGGGTTTTTCTGCCAGCATTTATCCAATACCTCGCTCGCTTTGGAGACGTATATCTGGAGGAAGGCTACGGAAGCCGCTCTGGGTTTACTTTCGATGATTACCGCCAGGGGAATTCTTCGGTCCGCAAAACCAGCCGCCAGGATGTTTTCCAGCAAGATGTTGTAGTTGTCCTGCGCTCGCCCACGGAGAATGAGTTTCGGATGATGCGGCCAGGCGCCTGTCTGGTTTCGATGCTGCACTATCCGACCCGCCCATGGAGGGTAGAGGTTCTCCATGAGCTGGGGATCAATGCGATCTCGATGGATTCGATTATGGATGACAATAATGTGCGCCTGGTTGAGAATATGCGTGCTGTGGCCTGGAACGGTCTTGAGGCGGCTTTCGATTATCTCGAAAGAGATTGTCCAGGACTGACCCGCCAGGGTCCGCCGTATAAAATCCTGATTTTGGGCACCGGTATGGTGGGGAAGTACGCGATCGATGCAGCGACCAAGCTGGGTAACATTGAGCGTAACAACCAGCATATCGATTTGAATGGGCCTGGAGCCATCGCGATGAGCCTGGGGCGGAACATCACGAACCGCCCGGAACAGATGGAACCCCTATTCCGCCAGGTGGATGTGCTGGTGGATGCAACCAACCGGCGAGATCCGGGCGTCCCATTGGTACCCAATGACTGGCTTGCCTGGCTGCCAGCGCATGCCGTGGTGGTTGATCTGGCCGTTGACCCGTACCTGCTCGACCACGAACCGGTGGTAGTCCGGGGCGTGGAAGGCATCCCACAGGGCAATCTCGACCAATATATATTTACTCCGGATGACGCCAATTGGGATAAATCAGTCCCTGCATCGGTGCCATCCGGGAACCGCCGGACGGTGGTCTCATGCTATTCATGGCCGGGGATCCATCCGGAGGCCTGTATGGAACATTATGCGCGCCAGCTAGAGCCTCTCATGGATGTCTTGCTGACTCAGCCCTACGAATCCCTGACCCTGGAAGGGAATTACTTCGAACGGGCTTTGGCCAGGGCGAAGCTTCCTGAGGGATAGCACGGCCTGGTGCGAACAGACTGTCTGAGTTTCAAGACCCCCAAAGTATAAAGCGCGGCTTTATTAAATGCTGCGCTCTGGATACCGCCAGCCATCATCCTTGCCAGAAGGATAACATGGCTCGAACGAGTGCCCGGTGGAAGTAACCTCCCTCGGGATTGAGCTTTTGCACGCCGCCGGCTTCCAGGATGGCCTGGAACAGCGGCTGGAGCTGCTTGCCATAAACTTCCATACATTCATTGGGCCGTACGCCAGGCCATGAGTAGCAAGAGACGGCCCACCGCCGGCAGCGAGTATCCACACAGTCTGGCAGCAAATCCCAGGCCGGATCAGTTGGGCTGAAGACATACTGATCCAGATTACCCTGCGGGATACCCTCGATACCCTTGATCATCTGCACGCCCGCGGGTGTGCATTCATATGGATCGACGGAAAGATCCAGAAGAACCGCGTAGGGACGCATCACATCTAGCATTGAGTTTGGGATGACCGGTCTGGTTGGGTCTGGACGCTGGGTGGCATCGATGAGAATGTCGGTGTATTTCAATATTTGCGTCATAACCATGGGGTGGTTCGTCAGATCAAATTCTACCGCAGTGACCTGTACACCGGTCACGCCTTTACTGGCCATGGTTCGCCAGGTTTCCTCACTTCCATAGCGCACCCCGGCCTGGATGGCAAACATACCCACCGCCCCTGCGCCTAAAACCGTGACCTTTATCGGGTTGCGGTCAGGATCCTCGATCCCGGGGGAAGGGTAATTCTGAGCCAGGGTTTGAAATGCTGCTTCGACGCCGTTCCAACCCACAGCTTTTAGATTTTCTACCATCCGCCGGCCGACATCATCTTTAATCGAATCCAATGAGATGCATTCGATGCCTTGAGAACGCAAGAATTCCACCCGCGTGGGCCGGGTAGGGTAGTGCAGCATGGAGGCCAGGCAGGCTCCCGGGCGCATCCAGCGCACCTTTTCATCACCCGGGTAGCGCAGAACCAATACGATATCCTGCTGGTATACTTCTTCGACTGCAGCAAAGCGAACGGGGCTTGAAGCGAGTTGGTAATCCGCCTCGTCAAAACCCATCCCGCTGCCATACGCTATTTCGACAATAACCTCCGCGCCTTGTTCAACTAAGCTCGCGACAAAATCGGGTAGGAAATCGCGCCGTTCGCCTGGTTCCTGGTGCATTCGAGGAAGGCCAATCCGGATCTTGCTCATCAGGAAGCTCCTTCTTTATACCTGCGTAGATATTATGCCACCCAGATCCATTTAATAAACATCCAGTATAATGCAAGAATAATTCCAGCTTGACATAAGCGATTTCCCACAACTTTATTCTATCCCGAACGGGAGGAATCTTTGCCTAGAAAAGTGATCTTTACCCTTCTGGGTCTCGGTCTTATAACGCTGCTCTGGTTGACACGATCGGTCGACTACTGTGGTTGGGATTTCCATAATTCTTTGTGGGGGCCAGTCAACATGCTGACGCATAGCCAGACACCCTATACCTTTAACGCACCCTACGGTCCATACCCGGGTGTTTGGATGCCGCATACGCTAGGAATGTTTTTTTGGCTTGGGCTGATGCCTTGTACGGTTGCTTCAAAACTCTGGCTGCTGGTCGAAATAGCCGGTTTTATCTGGGTGATCTGGATGATCGGAGGAGCCAGGCGGCCTGCACCATGGATATTTGCGATCTGTCTCCTCGCGTTTTTCTTGTTTCCACCATTGTACGTGCATATTATCCTGGGCCAGTTTTCGATGTTGTTTGTGGTACTCATGATTGTCAAGGTCTATCTCCCACAAGCCAGCCGTTGGACTCCCCTTCTGCTCGCCATTGGCCTGACAAAACCTCAGCTGGCAATCTTGATTTATCCTGGACTTCTAATCCAAACCTGGCGCCAAAGAGGTTTCCGCCAGGCAGCCTGGCTTGTTCTTTCTACTGTGATGTGCGTGCTTGCCCTTACCTTACCGCTGTTTTTATTCTATCCAGGCTGGTTTCAAGATTTTACATTCATCATTTTTGATAATTTTGGCAAGGGCTGGGGACTTCCAACATTATTCGTCCAGCTGCCCGTATTATTGGGCCCGCTTGGGTATGGGATATGGGGTTTGGTTTTTGTAATAGCTCTTGGAATAACCTGGTATCTATGGTCGACCCAGGATGCGAAGATCGCTTTGCTTGCAAGTCTCGCCTTGACGCCATTGGTGACGATTTATGCATCCAGTTGGGATTTTCTCCTGCTGCTGCCCGCCTTCTTTTGGCTGGTTTTCAACCTGAAATCGTTTATGGCACGGTTTGCACTGCTGGTTGGGATAATCATCGTTTACATCGCACAAATCGCTTTTCGCTGGCAGAGGGATATCACGGACGGCAGCCAGTGGTGGATTCCTCCTGTGATGATCGGTGTTTATCTTCTGTCGCTCGGATTAGAACATGCAGGGAAATTATCCTTGGAGAAAAAATCGTCAGCCTTTAACACCGTTGAATAAAGAAGCATCATGAACGATCACAAAAACAATAAAAGCTCTTCTGTAGAAAACCTGGCTGTTGATTCTGCTTACCGGGATTACCAACACCGGCGAATAAATAACTGGAATAAGATCTCAGATCAAGACGGAAAAGGGTTAGGGGGCTATTATCACCGTCGTCTGGTCGAAGTATACCGCCAGGTTATTCCTCCCGGACAGCGTTTATTAGAAATCGGCTGTAGTAAGGGAGATCTCCTGGCGGCATTGGCGCCCTCGTTCGGTGTGGGCATCGATTTCTCCCGAAAAATGATCGACCTGGCAAAGCGGAATTACCCCCAGCTGAACTTTGTCCTGGGTGATGCTCATGAGCTTTGTTTCTCAGGGATCCAATTTGATGTCATTATCCTTTCTGATCTCTTAAATGATTCATGGGATATCCAGACAATCTTTGAGAACCTGGTGACCGTCTCTCACCCTGGAACCAGGATCGTCATAAACACCTACAGCCGGCTCTGGGAACTGCCCCTGGCACTGGCGGAAAAAATGAGTTTAGCCCGACCTGTTCTTCATCAAAACTGGCTAACCGTCGACGATCTGTGCAATCTCATGAACGTGAGCGGTTTTGAAATGATCCGCAGCTGGCAGGAGATCCTCTTTCCTCTACAAATTCCAATCCTCTCCAACCTCTGCAACCGGTTCATCGTCAAAATTTGGCCATTCACGCAGCTTGCGTTGACCAACTTCCTGATAGCGCGTCCTTATCTGACTCATAGTGATGACAACCCCTCGGTTTCGATCTGCATCCCGGCCCGAAATGAAGCCGGAAACATCGAGCGAATTTTTAATAGTTTGCCAGATTTGGGATGTGAGACCGAGGTAATCTTCGTTGAAGGGAATTCAAGGGACGATACCTTCGAGGCCATTCAACATTTTATTACTCAGAATCCCAAAATCAACGCGGTCGCACTGCGGCAAAATGGAACTGGCAAGGGCGACGCGGTCCGCTTGGGTTTTGACCGTTCCCACGGGGATATTTTGATGATCCTGGATGCCGATCTCACCGTTCCGCCTTCCTATCTGCCTCGCTTCTACGATGCAATTCGATGCGGTAAAGGAGAATTTATCAACGGCGTCCGGTTGGTCTATCCGATGGAAAAACAGGCGATGCAGTTTTTAAACCTGGTGGGTAATAAACTATTCAGCCTTCTTTTTACCTGGCTGATCGGGCAGCCTGTAAAAGATACCCTGTGTGGGACAAAAGTAATCTGGAGAGATGATTACCGGCGAATTGCGCAGAACCGGACTTATTTTGGCGATTTCGATCCGTTTGGGGATTTTGATTTGCTGTTTGGCGCGGCCAGGCTGGGTCTCAAAATCGTCGATCTACCCATCCGGTATCGCGACCGGACGTATGGCACAACCAATATCTCGCGCTGGAAACATGGTTTCCTTCTGCTTCGCATGGCACTGGTTGCTGCCAAACGGTTGAAGTTTGTTTGAATCCGGGGAATGGCCGATATGATAAACTCCCTTAAAAAGTGGTTGTCTGAGCCGCTAACCAGAGATATAAGCCTGGATGACCCGGCTCTGACGAGTTTGCGCCGGGAAGTGCTCCAAAGAAAAAATTTTTTGCGACAGATTTATTCCGAATGGTACCGTATGATAATCCGGGCTATCCCAAATTTTCCGGGAGATGTGCTTGAGTTAGGTTCGGGAGCCGGATTTACAAAAGAATTATTTCCCCAATTGATCACTTCTGAAATTTTCTGGCAGCCGGATCTCAACCTGGTACTGGATGGCTGTAACCTTCCAGTACACGCGCAGTCCTTAAAAGCGATTATTATGACGGATGTCTTCCATCATATTCCTAATGCGAGGTTGTTTTTATCCGAAGCTGCCCGTTGCCTCGTCTCTGGTGGGATTGTGGCGATGGTGGAACCCTGGTTTACTCCCTGGTCGGGAGTCATCTATCGTCATTTCCATCACGAACCTTTTCAGCCTGAATCACCCGCCTGGGAATTTGAGTCTACCGGTCCACTCTCAGGCGCCAATGGGGCACTGCCCTGGATTGTTTTCGAGCGCGATAAAACCATATTTTCCCGGGATTTCCCAGGATTCGTTGTGGAGACCGTCCGCCCGATGATGCCGGTCTGTTATCTGATCTCTGGCGGGTTATCGACTCGGGCATTGGCACCCGGTTGGTCTTATCGATATTGGCGGATTTTTGAGAAGTCTCTCGATCGTTGGGTTACTTCCCTGGGTATGTTCAGCTTCATTGTGTTACGCCGGATCGATGCGCTTGACAGATAGGGTGAAAATTTTGTAATTTTTAGCCCGGAGACGGGTATAATAGATCAAAACCGGCAAAAAACGACAAGCCTGAGATACAACACTGCTCTCATCGAGGGGGGAATTTTTATGAGCTTGCCATCAATTCAGATACGACAAATTATTGATAAACGGCTTTCATATCTCCGGCGAATCCCCTGGTCACTGGGGATTGCTTTGGGCATGCTGCTGTTTTTCCTACCCCATCCCGATTGGCATGGGGATTTGTTTTATTTTCGGACAGCGCCTGAAACCCTGCGCCACCCCTATTGGGCACGCTGGTTTTTTTCGGTGCTCGCATGGCTGCCCGAACCGGCAGCTTATCTGCTGCTTTCTGCAACCTGCATCGGCCTGTTGTATTGGGCAACCCGGGTATTCAAGGGGCGGCATTGGGTGGTTTTTAGCTCTTATGCTTTCGCCTGGACGCTGATCTACGGCCAGATCGACGGCCTGGTAGTTGGAGGACTGGCGCTGGCCTGGTGGGCAATCAACCAACGCAAGCCTTACCTGGTGGGGGTGGGCTTGATCCTGGCTTCGATCAAGCCGCAGCTGTCGATTTTTATGATTCTCATGCTGTGGTGGTGGGCGCCTTCACGCTGGAAAGCACTCGCCATCCCGGCCCTGGTCGCCGGGTTATCATTTCTCCAATGGGGTTGGTGGGTCCCTGAATGGTTGAGTTCTTTGACGCATACGAGCGATTTGATCATCCTTCCACGAAATTTGTCGCTCTGGACGCTGACCGGTTGGCTGAGCTTTTTGTGCGTCCCAATCGTGTACGCGCTGCCGCTTGAGCGCCAGCGCAAGCTGGTGGCGCTCTCTGCCGTCACTGCCATGAGCGTGCCTTATTTCCCCCTGCCTTCCAGTGTGATCTTTCTTTGTATGCCGGTCCCGGTAGTGTTTTACGGGCTATTGCAAGCGCCATTTATCGCCGCGTGGACCGGGGGCGCTGTACTGGAGTGGCTGAGGATCGCACCTCCCATCCTGTTGTTGTGGTCTTGCGCGCCAGCAGCCAGGGAAGTGGTCAGATCGCTATCCAGGAAAAAACCATCTCAGGGATATCGATTTACAGGGTAAAATCGAGAAGGACAAAGCGTCTGACCTATGGCAAATCCAAGGAGGGATCTGATGATTGACTTGAAGCAGTTTGAAATCTGGTTTGTAACCGGCAGCCAGGACCTGTATGGCCCAGAAACTCTCGAGAAGGTGGCCAAACACTCGCGCGAAATCGCAGCCTCTCTTTCGGAGAAATTACCCGTGCAGGTCGTGTTCAAGCCGGTATTGACGACCCCAGAAGCGATTTACAACCTGTGTCTGGAGGCCAATTCTGCCCTGGGCTGCATCGGCTTGATTACCTGGATGCATACCTTTTCCCCGGCCAAGATGTGGATCGCCGGGCTTTCCTCGCTCAAGAGACCGTTCGTTCACCTGCACACGCAGTACAATGCGGAAATTCCCTGGGCTGAGATCGATATGGATTTTATGAACCTGAACCAGGCGGCGCACGGCGACCGCGAGTTTGGGTTTATCGGCAGCCGGATGCATCTGAAACGCAAGGTGGTGGTTGGGCACTGGCAGGATCCCGAGGTCATCTACCAGTTGGATGTTTGGGCACGGGCAGCCTGCGCATGGTATGACTGGCAGGGTATGAAAGTGGCGCGCTTTGGCGATAATATGCGCGAAGTTGCCGTCACTGAGGGGGATAAAGTCGAAGCCCAGAAACGCTTTGGATATTCTGTAAATGGTTACGGGATCGGAGATCTGGTCAAGGTGGTCAATCAGGTCGGTGAACCCGAGATCGACCGGCTTGTGGATGCATATTACTCAGAATATACGGTGGCCTCCGAGCTCCAAAAAGGCGGCTCCCAATATGATTCCCTGCGTGAAGCGGCGCGGATTGAGACCGGTATGCGCAGTTTCCTGGAAAAGGGTGGGTTCAAGACCTTTACCACTACTTTTGAGGATCTGTATGGCCTGGCGCAATTACCCGGCCTGGCCGTCCAGCGTCTGATGGTGGACGGTTACGGCTTTGGCGCTGAAGGCGACTGGAAGACCTCGGCCCTGGTGCGGGCGATGAAGGTGATGGCCTCGGGTCTGGATACCGGGGGCGTTTCCTTTATGGAAGACTATACTTATCATTTCAGCAGTAATGGAGATAGTAAAGTCCTTGGCGCGCATATGCTCGAGGTTTGCGCCAGCATTGCCGCCGGTAAACCGCGTCTGGAAATCCACCCGCTGTCCATCGGCAGTAAGGCGGATCCCGCGCGGCTGGTGTTCGAAACAAAGCCGGGTCCTGCCATTAATGCCTCGATCATGGATATGGGCAACCGCTTCCGCATGCTGGTCAATGAAGTGGAAGTGGTTCCCACCGATGCGCCCTTGCCCAATCTGCCGGTGGCGCGCGCGCTGTGGATCCCCAGACCCAATCTCAAGGTGGCTGCTACAGCCTGGATTCTGGGCGGCGGCGCCCACCATACCGGTTTTAGCCAGGTTGTCTCATCCGAACACATGCGGGATTTTGCAGAAATGGCCGGGATTGAGTTCCTGCTGATCGACGAGAATACCCGGATCGAGGAATTCAAAAAAGAACTGCGCTGGAACGATCTTTACTATCACCTGGCAAATGGGTTGTAATGATACTGGCCGGGTAGGAAACTGGCACACACGTGGTTTCCTACCCGCCGGAATGATCATGAGGGTCTATTATGAAAGTGTTGTTTATTGGCGGTACCGGGATCATCAGTTCAGCCTGTTCGAGGCTGGCCATCCAGAGAGGCATCGATCTCTTTCTCTTGAACCGCGGCCAATCCGCCCGGCCAATCCCCGAGGGAGCCAGAGTACTGCGTGGAGATATCCGCGATCCTCAATCGGTACAGGCGATTTTAGAAAAGCACACTTTCGATTCAGTTGTGAACTGGATTGCCTTTACACCGGAGCATGTCGAGACCGATTTGAGCCTGTTCCGTGGAAAGACGGGACAGTACGTGTTTATCAGCTCCGCCTCAGCATACCAGACTCCTCCCTCGCTGCTGCCTGTGACCGAAGCTACGGTGTTGGATAACCCCTATTGGCAGTATTCACGAAATAAGATTGCCTGCGAAGAGCGGCTGGTTCGCGCATACCGGGAGGAGAAGTTCCCCATAACCATCGTGCGCCCCTCGCACACCTATGACAACACCTTGCTGCCTATGGACGGCGGATATACGGTCGTCGACCGCATGCTGCGGGGTAAGGAAGTGATCGTTCACGGCGATGGCACCTCATTATGGACGTTAACCCACAACTCGGATTTTGCCAAAGGTTTTGTAGGCCTCTTAGGCAACTCGCATGCCACCGGCGAGGCGTACCATATTACTTCGGATGAATGGCTGACCTGGAACCAGATCTTTCAGATCGTTGCGCATGCCTTTGGTACGCAAGCCAGGATTGTCCACGTGCCTACTGACCTGATCGCCGCCTATGACCCCGATTGGGGAGCCGGGCTTCTGGGCGATAAATCGCACAGTTTTATACTGGATAACAGCAAAATGAAACGCCTGGTTCCGGACTTTCTCTGCACGGTCCCGTTTTCCAGGGGAGCAGAGGAGATCGCGGCATGGTACAATGCGGATGCCTCCAGACGCAAGGTGGACCAGGAATACGACCGGCTTTGCGACCGGATCCTCACGGCTTACTGCAGCGCCTGGCCCGAAAAATAGCTCGTTACCGGCTTTTACTCTCTTTAGCGATCATTTCTTCCACGATGGTGATGATCTGGAGTGCGCGCTGTTCCTGGTCGTTGAGCGTGGAGATCCAGCGGTCAGCGGCCATATAAATATTTTCATCCTCGCGGGGAGTGTCCAGAGCCTGGCGTAGATTGCTTGTTTCTCCCCGGTCGAGCTGGACCAGCATGCGCAGGATGGCCATCAGGCTGTAACCAGATCTGCTCAGCATGCGGATCACTCGCAGGCGGCTGATCTCGTGCTGTCCGTAGAGCCGGTAACCATTGGCCGGGTTACGCGGTACATCGATTAAACCGCTGCGCTCCCAGTTGCGTAAGATGTCGATCGAGACCCCCAGATACTCGGCCACCTGACCGATTTGCAGCGGCTTGCTGGTAGCATCCGCAGTGGCGCCCTGTGCCCATCGCTCGAGCAGGCTGGCGGCAGTATCTGCCTGGACGCGTTCGGATCGGATCAACGCCAGATGCTGGTAGGCCAGCTCCAGGGAACCACCCAGATCGCCACCCGCCAGTAAAATGACGATCTGGTCGCCAGATTTTCGGATGGCCTTGCCAGGGTAATATCCAAAATATACCAGGTGGGCCACGCGCAGGCAGTCGAGATGACGCTGGGTAAAGCGGCGGTATCCCGAGGGTGTGCGCTCAACCGGTGGGATACGCTTCCATTCTTCATACCGGCGGACAGTGTTGGGATGGATTCCCACTGCTTTTGCCAGTTCTGAAGTGCTGAGATATTTCATCGGGAAACCAGCTAAGCTCCAGGATACAGCCGGGAGGCCAGTTCGCTCAGCTGCACCGGGCTGACAGGTTTGACCAGCACGATATCGCCTTCATCCTGCAGCATTTCGGCCAGAAGCGCGTCCGCGGTGCTCACGATCACACTGGTCTTTGACAGGCGCGGGTCTGCGCGGATCTGGGTAAGGACATCCTTCCCTGAAACACCAGGCAGGTGTAAATCCAGAACGATGACCATGGGGTTTGCCTCAGAAAGACGCGCCAGGGCCGTGTCTCCATCGGTGATGAGCTCAGTAGAAAAACGCGATTGCAGTGCAATAGAAAAAATCTGCCCAAGTTGAGGGTCATCTTCAATGATTAGGGCAAGGGGTTTTGTCATGCCTCGGTTTCCTCACGGATATCCATAATCGGTAGAACCACGGTAAAAGTGCTCCCTGATCCGACTTCGCTCTCCAGCTTGATCTTGCCACCCATCAGGTCAACCAGCTGTTTGGTGATGGATAAACCAAGACCCGTTCCGCGGTTTTCTTGGGTAATCGAGTTATCGACCTGTCGAAACGGTTCAAAGATGTATGTCCGGGCTTCCTTGGGTATCCCAACACCCGTATCGATGACCTGGATTACCCACTGCGTCGGGTCCGGATATAAAAGGTTCACGCGCACTTCCCCTGTCCTTGTATACTTGATGGCATTCCCTACCAGGTTGGTGAGGATTTGCTGTAAACGTTGTTCATCACCGTAGATAGAATCAGGCAAGGTGGGCGAAATGCTGCTGGTCAGCGCGAGACCTTTATTGTGTGCCAGGGGGATCATACTGGCCTCCACTTTCTGAAGGATCGCGGAGGGCGAACAACGGTCGATGCGCAAGGCCAGTTTCTTGGCCTCGATCTGGGCTGCATCAAGGAGCTCATTGATAATCGAATTTAGATAATGCGAACTTTCAATAATCTGGCCGGCAACCCGTTTCTGTGTGTCTGTAAGTGGGCCAAATGACTCGCATTGCAGCAGCTCGGCATATCCCAGGATTCCTCCCAATGGGGTGCGGAGTTCATGGCTCACCTTTGCAAGTAAATGACTTTTTATACGGCTGGCCTCAAGCGCCTGGTCAAGCGCCAGAGAAAGAGACTCCTGAGCACGCTTGATCATCGTAATATCTTCTTTTACCGCGACATAATGGGTGATCGTCCCAGCATTGTCGCTGATGGGAGAGATGGAGGCGGATTCCCAGTAGAGCTCGCCATTCTTTTTGCGGTTACAAAATTCTCCACGCCATTCACGTCCGGCGGTGATAGTCTCCCATAATTGGCGGTACGTTTCTTGAGAGGTCAGGCCAGTTTTAAGGATATTGGGTTTTTCCCCGACCAGCTCCTGTAAGGTGTAACCGGTGACTTCGGTGAACTTTGGGTTGACATATTGAATTCTACCCGAGGTATCCGTAATGACAATGGAGGTGGGACTGGCTTCAACCGCCCTGGAAAGCTGGCGAAGCTGATCTTCAGCCTGTTTCCGGTTGGTAATATCGCGCAAAGTAATGATCCGGCCAACCAATCTTTTTCGCCGGTCATATAACGGGGAAAGCCGCAGGTCATACCAACGCATGGAATCACCCGCGCCGATGCAAATCTCATCCATCGTTTCGACGACATCACGATAACGCTCTGTGATATCTGACCAGGGATTGAAGACTTCTGCGGACATCTGGCCAATGGCTTGCGAAGCTGGAATACCGATCATTCGCTGGGCGGATGGGTTTATATCGGCGATCCGGTTTTGCGTATCCAGAACGATCATGCCATCGTTCATTTCTTCTACCACGTTGTCGCGGGCAACGGGCGCAATGTCGATCAGCTGGAACCCATAGATGCTCCACGTGAGGGCAACGACGGTGAGGGTAAAAGCAAAGGGGGTCAAATCCAGATAGGGTATCGGGCTAAAACCGGAGAGGTAAAGGATATTACCAAACCATGGAGCAATCATGGCAACCAGCAAACCCACGGCTTGATCGCGGTACAGGCGTTGTTTGCTGCCGATCAGGCGGAGGATGATGACTGCGCCAGCCAGAAGCAGGATATAAGAATAGGCAGAGTGCACCCAAAACCAGGGGCCGTAAGATACATCCAGGGCTGAAAAATTACCCGCTACATCAATCAGGATCTCTTTCCAAACTAATCCGTGGTATTCCGTTGTGAAAGCCAGGACCAGAGTAATTAGCGGGACAATCGAAAGGAGGATCTTTTCGCGGTGCGCCAGCGGCCTGGTTATATTCGAATATTCGGTCACAAAGATCAACCACATCAAAGGGGTAACGACAATCCCAATATACTGGCTTTTCCCCCAGAATAACTTGGTAGACAGGTCGGCGCCGGCAATTTCAAGGGCATAGCCAGAAGACCATACTGTGATTGCGATAGCCAGGATGGATAACGCATAAGCTCCGCGAACGGAGCGGCGTTTCCAGGCATAGACCGCTACCCACCCCGAGATGGCAGCAGCAGCAATGAGAGGAAGGATATAGGATGTGTATTGAAATTGCATGGCTTATCCTCTGAGCGGGATGATTACCCCCATGAACAATATCCCATCGGTTGCATTGATAATCCCAGCCAGCTACATTCTATATTGTAAAGCAAAATATAACCTGTAGATTGGATTTGCAGTTTTGTATAGTGTCTCCACACTCCTGCACACGTAGAGCCTCGCTTCTACTGATTGAGCAGCTTTTGAGAATGGGGTTGATCTACAAATGGGCTGATCAGCTCGTGACGGCGGACGTCCACCAGACCCATATCGGTCAGACCCAGCTCCGGAACTGTGGGGAGAGAGATAAAGGAAAGCGTCATAAATGGGGCCGGGAGTTTTCCTCCCAGTTCGCGGGTTAGAGAAGTCAGGTGTTTCAGGATTTCGATCACCTGGTCGACTGGTTTTTGACTCATCAGGCCTCCCAACGGTAGGGCCAGCTGCCCCAAGACCTGGCCTCCGGCAGCCACCACCAACCCACCGTGCAGCTCTTCTACCGCTTGGACGCAGACTGCCATATCGGTCTCGTTGGTCCCTACGATGACAATATTGTGGTGATCGTGTGAGACCGAGGAAGCCAGAGCTCCACGCTGCAGGCCAAACCCCTTAACAAAGGTGATCCCGATATTCCCGTTTTTCCCATAACGCTCGACGACCGCCAGCTTGAGCACATCTTGAGATGAGTCGGCGACCACATTGTTATTCACCACGGGCAGGGTCGCCTCATCGGCCTGGTTGAGGATCTGATCCGGTGAGATATGGATGACATTTACCCGGATGGATGAGCCTTCTGCTGCCAGGGTGAAATCAGCCGCCTGCTTGCCGCGTGTTACACGCAGTGTGTCCTGGAACCAGGAAGGATATTCACCGGTGGGGAGGGGGACGGTCATTTTTCCATCCTGGGCGACCAGCCGGCCTTTGAAAAATACATGGGTCGGCCGGATAAAATCGAGACGCTCTGCCAGCAGGATATCTGCCGAGCGGCCTGGCGCCAGGCTGCCGACCTGATGTTCGATCCTGAAGTGTTCCGCTGCGTTGAGGGTGGCCATCTGGATGGCCTGAACCGGCGGGACACCCAGCTGAATGGCGCGGTTGACCATAAAATCTATATGACCTTCTTCGAGGATATCGTCGGGATGTTTATCGTCGGTGCAGAACATCAGGTGTCGGGTCTCGATATGGTTCTCGACCACCCCTTTGATGATCAGCTCCAGGTTTCGCTCGGTGCTGCCTTCACGGATCAGGACAGGCATTCCATAATGCAGCCGTTCGAGGGCTTCTTTGTAATCAAAGGTTTCATGATCGTCCGCGAGCCCGGCGCAGGCATAAGCCTCCAGGTCGCGGCCGGTAAGCCCGGCTGCGTGGCCGTTGGCGATTTTACCCAGTTTGCGTGCGGCGCTGATTTTCTCCAGGTACTCATCCTTCAACCCAAATACTTTGGAAGGATCCAGCTCGCCCAGGCTGACACAGGCATCCCAGGCCAATATCCTGCGCACATCCTCCAAAACCAGCTCCCCACCCGTAGTTTCCAAACCTGGCGCGGTGGGTACGCGCGACGACACTTCGATCAACAGGTGATAGGGGAGAACATCCCGTAGCGTAAGCAGGGCTTCCAGGCCTTTGAACCCGCCTACATTGGCGCTTTCCATCGGGTCGGCCAGCATCACGGTCGTGCCACGCGGGACGATCAGCTGGGCCAGGTTTTCGGGGGTAATCAGGGTCGAATCGAGATGGACGTGGGTATCGATAAACCCGGGCAGCGCGTAACGTCCCGCGGCGTCCATCTCTTCCCGGGCAGCCAAACCATCTGCGTGAATGCTGGCGATCCGTCCGGAATGGATACCCAGTGAGGTGTTTTCCACTGAACCGGTATAGACGTTCACCAGCTGGACGTTGCGCAGCAGGAGATCCAGGGGTATGCTTCCCATTGCCGCCTGGATCAGGGATTTAGGGCTGTCCATTGAACCGATGACCATATTACCTCCTGAGAGTCTGACCACAAATAGGTTCTATTTCGCGAAATTATCCCAATCTTAGTGTACCATGCCCTGTCCGGCTGGGTCGTTATGGGTAGAATAGATTGATTGGCAACCCGATTGGCCATTATAATTTCTCTATGTCGATCTTTACGATTGGTTATGGAAACCGTTCTATCTCCGATTTCATCGACCTGCTCCACCGGTATGGAGTAAAACTGCTGGTCGATATACGCTCGCTGCCAAATTCTCGCTTCCAGGTCAATTTTCGGAAGAAGGCACTCCAGGAATATCTCGGGAAGGCTGGCGTCCAATATCTGTACCTGGGGGACGTGTTAGGCGGCAAGCGGGTCGATCCTGACTGTCTCGTAGACGGTCAGGTAGATCTCGACTGCCTGCTGGCCAAAGAGACATTCCAGGCCGCGCTCGGGCAGGTGGAAGAAAACGCGCTCGCCGGTTTTCGCCCGGTTTTAATGTGCGCCGAGCTGCGGCCCGAAAAATGCCACCGGGTTTGGATGTTGACTCCGCCGCTGGAGGCGCGCGGGCTCGAAGTGCTGCACATCGACGAGCACGGCGATCTCAAGACGACCCAAGAGGTCCTCGGCTAACTACCTGTTTTCACTGCTCACGGTTTCACGGCCAGGGAATATTGACCGGGTCGGTATAACCGTGCTTTTCTACCGTGTAGAGCTTGCCGTTGGATGGCTCCGAACAGGAAGTCTCATCCGTAAATTCGTAGGAAAGGCCTTCAGTAAAGACCGCCACGGAGAACCGGCCGCCATTCTGGCAAAGAGTGGCTTCGATCAGATAACCGCGCCGGTCGTCATCGGTCATCGAGACGCGGTCCCAGGTTACGGTCACTGTATCGCCGTTGCGGACTGCCTGGACGTTAGATGGGGGACCGTATAAGGTGGCGTGCGGCAGGCTAACGCTCTGGACGCGCACTGTCTTGACATCCCCATCGATGGTGACTACCGATGCAGCCACCCAGCAGTGCCGGTCGAGGTTGTCTGGTTTGATCCATAACCAGGTGCTGCTGGGGTTACGGCCATGGACTTCTCCCCGGTCGCCCTCATAGAGGCCCCAGGAATAAAGATAGGCCGTTCCGGGACCGTAGCGGCAGTTAGCCTGTTCGTTGACCGCCACGTTGGGAAAGTCAAAGGTGGGAGTCAGCGTCATGGTAGCCGTTGCGGTGATGGTCGGGGTGAGGGTTTCGGTGGGTGTGGGGGTGATGGTGGGCGTATCCGTAACGGTGGGGGTGACCGTTTCGGTCAATGTAGGTGTATGCGATGGCGTGGCTGTCTCTGTAGCAGTGGTGGTTGGGGAAGGAGTGGGTGAGGAAAACAAGGCAAGCGCGCTCTGGCAGCCGGTAAGCGTCAGGAGTAAAGGGATGGCGAAAAGCCAGGCGGCTAATCTTTCTCGCAGTATTTTGGATGGTCGATAGTTGGGGTACATGCCCCAATTATACTCAGGGTTGATCGTCCCGTTTGTGGGGTAAAACAATGAGCTTAATGCCAGGGCGCCAGGAATTTATAATTCCTGGCGCCCTGGCATCATGACTTTGCGTTTCTTTTTGAAGAAATTCTTTATTTTAGAAGATCAGAATGAGCAGCAGTACAATCGGGCAAACCAGCACGAGGGCCAGCAGGGCGATAACCAGACCGAAAGCCCCGCCTAACACCCCAAAAACGATGCCGATCACCGCGCCTATCAGGCCAATCACCAGCCCGATGATCCCTACGACAATATCGATTAGAAATTTTATGAGTCCCATGGTTGATATCCTCCAAATTCTTTCCGTGAGCCAGGTGCCTGTAGAGACAGCCGAAGGTGTGTACTGGATGGGGCACACTGGGTCTTACATCAACAGACCTGCCCTTACTTAGATTTTGAAATACATGCATTTGAGCATGCCTTTCTGGATAGATATACGGAATAGCGTAGAGAAAGTTGCAAAAAAGAGTCGAAAATAAGCCAATTTGGGCTATACTCAATGGGTATGTTCGTAAAGATCCCTGGGAGCATCCGATGAACGGGCCTTCGACGGACCGCCTGGCGCTGTTATACCGGGTGTCGCAAACCTTTAATTCCAGCCTGGACCTGGATCAGGTCCTGGAACAGGTGATGGACGAGGTGATCGCGGCAACCAAAGCCGAGCGCGGTTTCTTAATGCTGGCCCAGGATGGGGGTGACCTCTTCTTTCGGGCGGCGCGGGGTATGGACCAGCGCACGCTCGATGAGGCCGATTTCCACGTCTCACGCGGAGTGATCGACCGGGTAGCGCGCGAGGGCGTAGCGCTGCTGACCAGCAACGCCCAGATGGATGACCGTCTTGTCTCGCGCCAGAGTATCCAGATCTTCGGGCTGCGCTCGATCTTATGCGTACCGCTGCAGTTGAAAGGCAAGCCGCTGGGATTGATCTACGTAGACAACCGCTTGCAGGCCGGTATATTTACCAACGACGACCTGGAGCTGCTGACCGCGATCGCCTCCAGTGCGGCCATTGCAATCGAAAATGCGCGCTTATACCAGGTAGCGGTGGAGAAAGGCCGCCTGGAACGCGAACTGCAAATGGCGCGCGAAGTGCAGGCCAAACTCATCCCCCAGGAACCCCCTTCATTGAAGGGTTGGGAATTCGCGGCTGCCTGGCAGCCCGCCAGGGAGGCCGCCGGGGATTTTTATGACTTTATCGAGCTCCACTCAGGCCAGTTGGGGATTGTCATTGGCGATGTGTCCGATAAAGGCATGCCGGCCGCGCTGTTCATGGCGCTGACCCGCAGCGTGATCCGCGCCAGCCTGGCCCAGGCCGACCAGCCTAATGAGGCCATTTACCAGGCGAACCGGGTGATCTGTGGTGATTCAGCCGAAAGTATGTTCCTGACCCTGTTCTATGGACAGTTGGACGCTGAGACCGGCAACCTGGTGTATGTCAATGCCGGACATAATCCGCCTTTTTTATACCGGGCTGCCACAGGTGAACTGCAAAAACTTACCCGTACCGGGATGGCCTTGGGAATCCAGGATGAGGAAGAATACCAGCAGCAATCGGTGCGTTTCGAGCCGGGCGACTGGTTGTTTCTCTATACAGATGGTGTTACGGACGCCACCAGCCTGGCGGTTGAAGAATATAGCGAGGAAAGGCTGGTGCGTCTACTGCTTGAATGGCGCAGCGCAAACCCCAAGGAGCAGGCGGCTGCCTTGGAAGCAGATCTGCGCGTGCATGTCGGGACAGCGGCTCCCTTCGACGATATTACCCTGGTGATCATGAAAAGGCTGTGAGGGATGCAGCTTGTTCCGTAAAACAGATAATCCAACGGTCTATTCGACCGAGACGGGACGGGTTTGCCCAAAATGTGGGAAACCTCTGGCAGACTGCATCTGCAAGAAAGGTAAAACGGTATCTAAGGGGGATGGGATCGTGCGTCTACAAGCCCAGTCTAAAGGCCGCAAAGGCAAAACTGTTACCCTGATCAGCGGGCTCGCGCTCAGCGAAAGCGAGCTGCAAAAAATGGCCGGCGAGTTGAAGCGCCAGTGTGGGGCAGGCGGAGCGATAAAAGATGGCGTGATCGAGATCCAGGGGGACCACAGAGATACGCTGCTGCCTATTTTGAAAGCCAGGGGATGGGTAGTGAAAAAAGCGGGGGGTTGACCTGAATATGCCTTTACTTCTCTTCCGGCGGCCTCACCGCCTGGAAACTGCGGTACAAGGCCAGATCATAGACGATTTTTAACGCCCCACTGATCAGAAAAGGCAGCCCGATCCAGGCCGGGTTACTCAACATCAGCCCGGTAAAGACCGGGGAGAGAGACGCCCCGATGGTCCGCGCTACGCCGGTCACCCCGGAAGCCGCCGATCGTTCATCCGGCTCGACGACGGCCATCGTATACGACTGCCGGGTGGGGACATCCATCTGAGAAATACTGAAGCGCAGTAAAAGGACAGTGATGGCTAATGGCAGGCTGGGCATCAGCGGAACGAGCATCAGCAAGATGTTCGATGGCAGATGGGTGAACACCATCGTGCGGATCAGGCCAATCCGCCGGGCGATCCAGGCTGCGCTCAAGGCAGAGACGCCGGCCAGGATGTTTGCCCCAAAGAATATCACCCCAAGCAAGCCCGGCTCGACGCCGAAGCGGATGTGGAACCAATAGGCAACCAGGCTCTGGATGACAAAACCACCGGCAAATGCATCCAGAGAAAACAGGGCTGCCAGTTTCAGCACGATCCGGTGGGAGCGATTTAGACCCAAGAACCCCCGATTGGTGATCCTTTTTCCAGGAATGGGTGTGCCGGATTGGACAACCTCGATGGAAGAGGATAAACGCTGGAATAAGGTCATGAGTAACAGGCCCAATATCGCATACCCGGCGATTACAAACCGGTAGGTGGTCAGGGGTAATAGGCCAGACTCACGGAAAACCTGTGCGACGCTTCCGGCGGCGAGCGCGCCAAAGGCAGTGGCGAATGAGCCAACCAGGTTATACCAGGCAAAGAACCCTGTCCGGCGCTCATTGGGCAGGAGTTGGGTCAAGGCGGCCTGTTCTATGGAGAGGAACGGGCCTATTTCATTCCCGCTCGGGCTGATCACACCAATAGTGGCAGCCAGGATCAGGAGGAGGTAGTTCCTGGTCAGTACAAATAACAGCCCGGCCACAACCATCAACGCCGCTCCGATCAGCAGCATCTTCCGCCGGCCTACCTGATCGGCATGTGTGGTAATCCAGAGGGAGATCGCTGTATCTCCCACCAGCGTTAGGGTCAAGAGCAACCCTACCTGTTTCTCATCCAACCCAATTTCGGTTAGATACAGCACCAGGATGACCGAGAGAAATCCATAGGCAAATAGACGGACAATCCGGGTGGAGAATAATAAGCGTCCATCCAGGGTCAGCAAACGGAATGATTGGGCAGGTAAAGGCTGCATTATGCGCTTTTTGCAACCTGCAGCCGGCACCAGGCGTACAGGGCATCGTAAACTTCAAACTGTGCGGCCAGGTTTTCTTCATCGTCGGGATAGCGCAAGCTAAAACCCGTAGCGATGGCTTCTAACCCGCGAGCCATTGGATCACTGTCGATATCCTCAGCCACATCCGCGGCATGGACAATCCTGGCCAGACGCAGCAGCGCTGGATCCTTCAGGTCATACTTGAGCAAGATTGATTCGAACGAACAACGCCCTTCATGATGACCAAGCTCAACCCCTGGGGCATCGAATGGTATAGCGCCGGTTTCCTGGGCTACCAGATCTACCTGGTTTTTGGGGACAAACAGAAACTCCGCCCGATTATCGATAAAGCGGGTGATCAGCCACGGGCAGGCTACCCGGTCCACGTGTACGTGCGAGCGTGTCAACCACAACATTTATACCTCCTTTATCCAACAGGTACCTGTTCAAATCTCTGGCTCTGCGGCTAACTGCGCGTACAGCGCCTCATAAATCAAAATACCGCGTTCGACGGCTGTCCCATCATCTGGACTGGTCAGGCGCAGTCCACGGCAGATCAAATCCAATCCGGGTGCGACCGGTTCAACGGCGGTTTCCTGCACCACATCTGCCTCATCCACGATGCGAGCGATGCGGTGTAGAACGGGGTCCTTCAACTCGTATTCTTTCAAGAAAGTGGAAAACGAAGAGCGTCCGCGGTGGTGCGATAAACGCACTCCAGGGATATCGAAGGGCTCAGCGCCCTCCGGGAGGGGTTTTTGACCGGCTGGTACGAAGAGGAATACAGCCTGGGGATCGACAAAACGCCGGATCAGCCAGGCGCAGGCCATGCGGTCCACCGCGATAAACTCCCAGGTGACCCATTTCATTCTTTACTACCTCCGCGGGATTCCAGGAGAGCATCCCGTACTCGTTGGCCGATTTCGGATTTGAAAAAGTCACGGCTTTTAATCTGTTGGTACTGGCGGGAAAGCGCTTCCAGATCCACACCGGGCTGGTTCAGGCTGTCCAGGATTTCCTGGTAGGGAGCATCCAACTGGCTGGAGAAGGCCGCGGTGAGACCATCGTCGGAACCGGGCAGCGCAAGCTGCGCTTCCCACAAGGCAGCCTCTCCGCCCAATTCGCTGATCTCTGCCGACAGCCATTGAAACTGTTCCAGGGTTCTTGATGTGTTGGGGAGCACCCAAACCGCATCCTGGTAAAGAAAGGCCCCCAACCGTTTTAACTTGCGCCAGATATAAACGCGGAGCGCGGAGGGATCATTCGGCAGTTTATAGTGCAGCAATAACCAGTTTTTCATAGGAATAATTTCTATGGACTGCAAATTGATTCGTAAGGAATCCCTGAATTATGCCTTGGACAAAAGTGTCCCGTACATGCCAATGCGGCGAACGGTTCACGACAATGTAACGGTAGTTACATTATACCCTATATATTTTGGGATGCCATCGATTTTGCTTTTGGAATGAACCATATCGTTATGCTTTGAGGTAAAATCGGACTATATCAACCTATCTGGTTCAGGAAAAGTCTATGAGTGATGAACAGGTCATTTTTTCGATGGTGCGTGTTGGGCGCATTTTCCCGCCTACCAACAAACAGGTCCTCCGCGATATTTCGCTGGGGTTCTACTACGGGGCAAAGATTGGCGTATTGGGATTGAATGGCGCCGGGAAAAGCACCTTGCTACGCATTATCGCCGGTAAGGATGACGGTTACAACGGACAGGTTGTATTCTCTCCGGGTTATTCCGTAGGCTTATTAGAGCAGGAACCTTCGCTGGACACGCAAAAAACCGTCCGGCAGGTGGTCGAAGAGGCGGTGCAGCCGGTGGTAAACGCTCTGCGCCAGTTCGACGAAGTCAACGCGCGTTTTGCCGAGCCGGATGCCGATTTCGATGCGCTGATTGCCGAGCAGACCCGCCTGCAGGAATTTTTAGATAAGCAGGATGCCTGGACTTTGGATAACCGGCTGGAAATCGCCATGGACGCTTTGCGCTGCCCGCCGGGTGAGACGCCGGTCTCGGTTCTTTCGGGCGGCGAGCGCAGGCGGGTAGCCTTGTGCCGCCTGCTGCTGACCCAGCCCGATATCCTGCTGCTGGACGAGCCGACCAACCACCTGGACGCCGAATCGGTGGCCTGGCTGGAGCGCCATCTGAGAGATTATCGGGGTACGGTGATCGCCGTAACCCACGACCGGTATTTCCTGGACAACGTGGCCGGGTGGATCCTGGAGCTGGACCGGGGGTTTGGCATTCCCTGGAAGGGTAACTATTCCTCCTGGTTGGAACAGAAACAGGAGCGCCTGCGGAAAGAAGAACAGGCTGAGAGCAAGCGCGTGAAAACCCTCGAGCGCGAGCTGGAGTGGATCCACATGGCGCCGCGAGCGCGCCAGGCCAAGGGGAAAGCCCGCATCAGCGCATACGAACGGCTGCTCAGCCAGGAGGCTGAAAAATCACGAGACGAACAGGAGATTTACATCCCACCGGGCCCGCGATTAGGGGATGTGGTGATCGAGCTTAAAGGGGTGTCCAAGGGTTATGGCGACCGCCTGTTGATCGACAGCCTGGATCTGAGCATCCCCGCTGGAAGCATCGTGGGAGTGATTGGACCCAATGGGGCGGGGAAGACCACCCTCCTGCGGCTGATCACCGGGCATGAGAAGCCCGATCGCGGCTCGCTGCGAATCGGTGATACCGTGAAGCTGGCAGCTGTCGACCAGAGCCGCGAATCTCTGGACGCTGAGCGGACGGTCTGGGAGGAGATCTCGGGCGGGGAGGACCAGATCGACCTGGGCGGGCGCAAGCGCAACAGCCGCGCGTATGTCTCCAGTTTTAACTTCCTGGGCCCCGACCAGCAGAAAAGGGTTGGCATGCTTTCGGGTGGGGAGCGCAATCGGGTCCACCTGGCGAAAGTGCTCAAACAGGGCGCCAACGTAATCCTGCTGGACGAACCGACCAATGACCTGGATGTCAACACGCTGCGCGCCCTGGAAGAAGCGCTGGAAAATTTTGCCGGGTGCGCGGTGGTCGTCTCCCACGACCGCTGGTTTTTGGACCGCATCGCCACGCATATCCTGGCATTCGAAGGCGAGAGCCAGGCTCGTTTCTTCGATGGAAATTTCTCCGATTATGAAGCGGACCGCAAGAAACGGCTGGGGATTGCCGCCGACACGCCGCACAGAATCAAGTATAGAAACTTAACGAGATGATCGCCATGGAATACAGGCTGGTGACAAAACCCAATGGTTTGTATATCGAGTGTCTGCCGGACTCGGAGCTCCTGGATAGCGAGAACCGGGCGCTGGACCTGGTAGCAGCTTGCGGAGAAGCCTCGACTACCAATTTGATGATCCATGCAGCCAATCTCACGCCGGATTTCTACCAGTTGAAGACCGGTCTGGCGGGTAATATCCTCTTGAAGTTCAGCAACTACCATCTGCGGGTTGCCGCCGTGCTGACGGAAGAACTGGTCAACCAGGGCCGCTTTCGGGAAATGGCCCTGGAAACCAACCGCGGCAGCCATTTCCGCATCTTTTACAACCCCCAGGCAGCGGAGGATTGGCTGTTGGCGGGGGGATAATCGCCAGCCTGGAGAGATGATCCGCCTGGAGCTGAAAGCTCCAGGCTAGTTTGCGAAGGCCGTTGGCCTTAATCCAGCCCGCCGGGCTTTGCAAACCAGCCCGGACGTTTACGTCCAGGCGGAGATAATCTGCAAATGCCGTTGGCTTTAATCCAGCCCGCAGGGCTTTGCAAACCAGCCCGGACGTTCACGTCCGGGCGGAAATAATTTGCAAAGGCCGTTGGCCTTAATCCAGCCCGGACAACCGCATATGGACGGAGCCAGTTCATCGGAGATAACAACCATGTCCTCTTGGTCGCTCTACTACCATTTTGTTTGGAGTGTCAAACACCGTCTTCCCCTGATCCTTCCAGCATTCGAAGAGCGACTGCATAGCGCTATCGCTGCCAAAGCGATCCAGCTTGGCGCGACAGTCCACGCCGTGGGAGGTATCGAAGACCATATTCATTTGGCAGTTTCCGTATCACCCAAAATCCCTCTCGCCCATTTTATTGCGGAAATCAAGGGGAATACTTCTCATTTCGTAAACCACGTCATCAAGCCAGACCTGGAGTTTTATTGGCAGGAAGAATATGGAGTATTTTCATTTGGCGAAAAGGATCTACCCTTCGTAGTGCGTTACATCAATGAACAGCGCAGTCATCATTGCCAGGGAACAGCGATTGATAAGTTAGAAATGGCAGCTTAGGGGGCGGAGTCCGGATGGAGTCCGCCTGGAGCTGAAAGGGCGGAAATAATTTGCGAAGATCCTTGGCCTTAATCCAGCCCGCAGGGCTTTGCATACCAGCCCGGACGTTTACGTCCAGGCGGAGATAATCTGCAAATGCCGTTGGCCTTAATCCAGCCCGCAGGGCTTTGCAAACCAGCCCGGACGTTCACGTCCGGGCGGAGATAATCTGCGAAGGCCG
>Ga0105104_10000446_pt1 | contig 31807 bp, 24 predicted proteins | sample PPLLaktember2015_3_FD_87034 | JGI IMG/M metagenome (GOLD analysis project Ga0105104, IMG submission 87034) | Freshwater sediment microbial communities from Prairie Pothole Lake near Jamestown, North Dakota, USA - PPLs Lake P7 Core (6) Depth... | ecosystem: Environmental > Aquatic > Freshwater >... | reverse complement strand
CCGGTATGCGGCTTGGTGGCAGGTGGAACTGGCGGTTCTCGAAGCCCGTGTTCAACGCGGAGAAATCCCCGCGGACATCTGTGATCAGATTCGTGATTCCGCGCGGTTTACCGTAGCAGAAATTCATGATGTTGAAGCCGACGTTCAGCATGATGTGATTGCCTTTCTAACGGTCATTGCTAAAAACGTCGGGCCGAATTCGCGACATATCCATGCCGGCTTAACGTCTTCGGATGTTGTGGACACGGCTTTCGCGCTGCAGATCCGGGACGCTTCTAAGCTGTTGCTGGACGATATCGCCGCTTTGCGCGTCATTCTGGTGCGGCGCGCCTTGGAATTTCGCCGTACTCCCGTTGTGGGACGTACTCACGGAATGCATGCCGAACCGACTGTCTTCGGCTTGAAGTTTGCCTTATGGGAAGATGAATTCAACCGGCACGAAAAACGGTTCTATCAAGTATTAGAACGCATTTTGGCGGGAAAACTTTCCGGTGCCGTGGGGAACTACGGTCATACCGATCCGGAGCTGGAAGAGATGGTTATGGAGCGGCTGGGATTAACAACAGCCCCCATCTCGTCGCAAATCGTCGGGCGGGAACGTCATGCGGAGTTCCTTTCCCTGTTAGCGCTGATCGGTGCGACGGTTGAAAAAATTGCCACTGAAATCCGGCATCTTCAGCGGACGGAAGTCGGCGAAGCTTACGAACCTTTTGGAAAAAAGCAAAAGGGCTCGTCCGCCATGCCGCACAAGCGGAATCCGATTCTCTGTGAAAGGCTGTGCGGGATGGCGCGTCTCTTGCGCGGCTATGCGGCAACGGGTTTGGAAAACGTGGCGTTATGGCATGAACGGGATATTTCGCATTCTTCGACGGAACGAGTGATTTTCCCGGATGCTTGCCTTGCACTGGACTATATGCTGCATATTTTAATTCGGGTTTTAGATGGATTGGATGTTTGTCCCGAACGCATGCTGAAAAATTTAGAGTCTACTCGCGGTCTTCTCGCTTCCGAACAGGTCCTCCTTGCTTTAACGGATGCCGGATGGACTCGTGAGAAAGCCTATACTCATGTTCAGCAGGCGGCAAAAAATCTACTCGAGACCAACGGTACATTCCTTGATATTTTACTCAAGGACACAGAGATCGCGTCCGCTTTAAGCCGTGAACGACTAGTGCAGCTTATTCACGTGGAACCACGCTATGATACGGCGGATAAGATTCTCCATCGGCTCGGAATTCTGGACGACTGACGGCTGGTTGCCAATCAGAAGGAGCGACTTTGGAAAAAAAGGAAATGCTTTTTGAGGGCAGCTCCAAACGTGTCTACGCGACGGATCGCGAAAGCCTGTTGCTCTTGGACTTTAAAGACGATTTTTTGGATCACAACGGCGCGAAGAAGACCCGTATTCCCGGAAAAGGGGAAATAAACGCCGATATTGCGGGATTCCTTTTTCAGTATCTTGAGAATTATCATGTGCCGACGCATTTCATCGAACGGAATTCCGGCAGTGAATTACTGGTTCGCAAGCTGAAAATGATTCCGATTGAAGTGGTCGTGCATAACGTGGTTTCGGCGAAACTGGCTCAACGCTTCCGTCTGGATGAAGGCCAGCATCTCGACTTTCCGATTGTTGAGTATTATTTGAAAGCTCCGCGATTGGGAAGTCCCCAGATCAACGAAACGCACGCCATGGCGCTTGGATATGCCAAAGCCGATGATATGCGAGCCATGGGCCGTTTAGCTTCCAAAGCCAATGCGATACTCAAATCCCTTTTTGACCGGCGGGGTTTGCTGCTCGTAGAGTTTATTCTGGAATTCGGCAGCGCGGGAGATCATGTGTGTATCGGGGATGAGATTACTCCCGATAATTGCCGGATTTGGGACAAGCGGAAAAACCGCAAACTCGATCGCGAACGCTTTCTGCAGGATTTGGGCGGGGCTGAAAAAGCTTACCGTGAGTTGTGCGATCGTTTAACCCGCGCGATGTAATTCAAACACGGGACGGCGGCTATGAAAATTGCACATGAGGCGGTTGGCGTCATCGGCCCGATTGCGGTTCTGGTTGTTATACTGCTTCTGTGGGGGATACCGGCAAAGAATAACATCGTGCTGACCGCGGCTGCGCTGTTGGGATTATTCGGTCTGTTTACGCTGACGTTTTTTCGGGATCCCGAGCGAATTGCGCCGACGGAGCGAGGTTGCGTTGTTGCGCCTGCGGACGGCAGAGTGATCGTGGCGGACAGTCTCCCGGACGGGCGAAAGCATATTGCGATTTTTATGTCCCTGTTTGACGTGCATGTGAATCGGACGCCGATTGCGGGTACTGTTTATGAAGTAATCAGAACGCCCGGTAAATATTTTCACGCCGGAACGGATCGGGCGGCTGCAGGGAATGCGCGTGTGGATGTTGAAGCGGATACGGAATACGGGAAGGTATGCTGGCGACAGGTTTCGGGCTTGATCGCCCGAAAGATCTCGTGCCGCCTTAAATTCGGTGATAAATTCCAATTGGGTGAGCGATTCGGTCTGATCTTTTTTGGTTCGCGCATGGATATTTTTCTGCCGTCATCGGCCGTTATCGAGGCTCAATTGAACCAGAGCGTGACAGCGGGTGAATCGGTTATTGCGAAGTTTCCAACTGAGGATTTTCGATGAAAACATGGCCAGCTAATCTATTGACATCGGGGAATCTGCTTTGCGGCTTCCTGTCAATCCTTTTGGCCATTGATGGCCATCCGCAAATTGCCGGGTGGCTAATATTCTTTGCCAGTGTCTTAGATGCGTTCGACGGGAAGATCGCGCGGTTGCTCGGAGGATCAACGAAATTCGGTTTGGAGTTCGATTCATTGGCAGACATGGTGTCTTTCGGCGTCGCTCCGGGTGTCCTCATCTATCAGGTGGCTTTTTGCGAATTAGAAGCGCCGGGGTTAGTGGTTGCGGCAATTCCCGTGCTGTTTACCGCGATTCGCCTGGCACGTTTCAATGTAAATGCGGATGATCGCGCCCACGATTTCACTGGATTGAGTTCACCGCTGCATGCGGGCTTGATCGCGTCATTTGTTGTTATGAGTTACGCCGTATGGGGCGAAATTGCCGATTCGGACGTTTTGGCGGGATTGGTACTGTTAACCAGCATTCTCATGGTCAGTCGTTTTCCGTTTCCGGGTCTGCCTCGGTTAACGCTGAGGGAGCCCGGCTACAATTTGGTTAAAGTAATCTTTCTGATTCTTGCGATGGTATTCATGGCATGGAATCCTCCCCGCCACACATTTCCCGCAATCGCTGTCGTAGTATCCGCGGGATTTGTAACCGGTGCGTTGAAAGCGCTGCTCAGACGCGCGTCGAACGCGGAAGATGAAGCGGAGGAGGATGAAGATGACGACGAACCTTCACCAATCTTTAGAGGACGGCGGTGAAAGCCAGAGTATTTGTCACTTATAAGCCCGGGGTCCTTGATCCACAGGGACAGACCGTCTGCCAGTTCCTAAAAAATCAAGGACAATCGAAAGTCCGTGATGTTCGCATCGGCAAGCTGATCGAATTCGATCTGGAGGAAATGCCCCATTCCGATGCTGAATCGTTGTTGAAGCAAATCAGTGATTCGCTGCTTGCCAATCCGGTAATCGAAACCTACCGCGTGGAGGTTGTGTGATCTTCGCAGTGGTTACGTTTCCCGGATCCAATTGCGATCGCGATTGTCACGATGCTCTGGAACGTATTCTTGGTTATCGCGTACGTCCCGTTTTTCATAAGGAAAACAACTTAGGTTTATGCGACGCCGTAGTGATTCCCGGCGGTTTTTCTTACGGAGATTATCTGCGCGCCGGAGCGATAGCCAAACTGTCGCCGATCATGACCGACATCCGGAAATTCGCGGAGGCCGGAAAACCGGTGATCGGCATATGCAACGGTTTCCAAATTTTATGTGAGGCGGGTTTGCTCCCGGGTGCTCTCATTCGCAACCACACGCTTAAATTCATTTCACGTACGGTTGAACTTCGGATCGAGAATAATCACACGGCGTTTTCTTCAGAATACGAATCCGGTCAAATCATTCAGCTTCCGATCGCGCATGGGGAAGGCTGCTATATCGCCGATAATTCGACAATTGATTTGCTGGAAGTCCAAAAACGCGTTGTCTTTCGGTATGTTGGACCGGTTCGCTTCGATGCCCCGAACGGCAATCCTAACGGAAGTCGTAATTCTATTGCCGGAATCATTAACGAAAACGGCAACGTCCTGGGGATGATGCCGCATCCGGAGCGAGCTTGCGATCCTTTAATAGGTTCCACCGATGGAGCCGATGTATTCAGGTCTATTATATTCTCATTGCTTCATTCCGGCGTCAAGCGCCCGGCGGATATCCGTGTCTGAGTATGTGTCGTGGAGTGATACATGAACCTCGGCGCCTCAGAAATCCTGCTGATTCTTTTAATAGTGCTGCTGTTTTTCGGCGGCAAGCGGCTTCCGGAACTCGCGCGATCCATCGGCAAAGGCTTATCGGATTTCCAGAAAGCAACACAAGATGTAACGCACGACCTTAGCGCACCGGAAGAACCGGTACGCATGTCAGATTCCGCACAGAGCAATTTACGGTATTCCGGATCTAATACGACCGCCATTCACACTCCTCATGCTTCCCAATCCCGAACATCTGAAAAACCATCCGGAACTGATTCCTGAAACCGTTGAACAATCTCTGACCCGGGCCCGGGAAGGTGAGGACCTGCGGGCCTTTGTCGCTTTATTCGACGAGCGTGCTCGGAACGATTCCATCCGTGTTCGCGATGCTTTATTGCGAGGAGAGAGTCTTCCACTCGGCGGCTGGATTATCGGAGTAAAGGATAATATCGCGGTCAAAGGTCAACAGCTCACTTGCGCATCGCGCCTTCTAAAGAATTTTCGGAGTCCTTTTACGGCAACAGCCGTCGAGAGGCTCGAAAAGGCGGGTGCAATCATTTTAGGGAAGACCAATCTGGATGAATTTGCGATGGGATCGTCTTCCGAGAATTCTATTTTCGGAGCAGTTCGCAATCCTCACGACAGATCGCGCGTTGCGGGCGGCTCGTCCGGCGGGAGCGCCGTTGCGGTTGCGGCCGGATGGGTGCATGGAGCTTTGGGCAGTGAAACCGGCGGGAGTGTCCGGCAGCCGGCGGCGTTTTGCGGCGTCGCCGGATTAAAGCCGACGTACGGACGCATCTCGCGCTATGGTTTGGTCGCCTTCGGGTCGTCCTTGGATCAAATCGGACAGTTTGCCAGCTCATGCCGCCATATTTTTGATTTATTGTGCGTTATGTCCGGCGTTGATCGGATGGATTCGAGCAGCGCCCATATGCCGCCGCCCGTCCACAACGGCGGGCTGAGACCGTTGGAAAAATCGCTCCGCATCGGAATACCCCGCGAGTATTTTGTGGAGGGACTTTCCGCTGAAATCCGTGATGCAATCTACAAAGTAGTAGAACAACTGCGTTCCATCGGTCATCAAGTGATTGAAGTCTCCCTGCCTTATACACAGTATGCAATTCCGGTCTATTATATCGTAGCAACGGCTGAGGCCAGTTCCAATTTGGCTCGGTATGACGGTGCGCGTTACGGATGGCGGCATCCCGATGCCGCATCATTGGCGGATCTCTACGAGTCGTCAAGGGGCGATGGCTTCGGTTCCGAAGTACGCCGCAGAATTATGATGGGTACTTTCGTGTTGTCGGCGGGGTATTACGATGCTTATTACCGCAAAGGTCAGCAGGTGCGGCGCTGTATTCTTGACGATTATCAAAGGGTTTTTCTCGACGTGGATGTGCTGTTGACTCCGACGACGCCAACGACAGCGTTTCACTTGGGCGAGAAGATAGACGATCCTTTGGCAATGTATCTCTCGGATATTTTTACCGCTCCGGCTAATCTGGCCGGTGTTCCTGCCCTTTCTATTCCCATCGGCAAGGACGGCAACAGACTCCCCATTGGTGTGCAAATCCAAGGTCCGCACTTTTCTGAAGAACTCATTCTGCGGCTTGGCGATCAGATCGAAAGCTTGGATAAAGCGGGGGGCGAGTGAATTACGAATTGATTGTCGGGCTGGAAATTCACGCCCAACTCATTACGGAAACAAAAGCTTTCTGCCGATGTCCGAATCGGTATGGTGATCCACCCAACACGTTGATTTGTCCGACATGTTTGGGCATGCCGGGCACGCTGCCTGTACTGAACGAAGCGATTGTTCGACAAGCGGCGCGACTGGCTTTATCCTTGGGCGCCACCATACACCCTCGCTGTAAATTCGACCGAAAAAATTATTTCTATCCGGATTTGCCCAAAGGATATCAGATTTCGCAGTATGACGAACCGTTTAGTACGGACGGATTCTTGACAATCGAATGCAACGGCTCATTCAAAGACATTCGGATTACCCGTGCGCACATTGAAGAGGATGCGGGAAAATCCATGCATCAGCCGGACGGGTCCACGGTTGTGGACATGAATCGCTGTGGTGTTCCGCTTGTTGAGATTGTTACGGAACCTGATTTCCGGACTCCGGAGGAAGCGGGAGCGTTTGTTTCCGCTATACGTGAATTGCTAAGGTATGTGGAAGTTTGCGACGGCAACATGGAACGCGGTTCGCTGCGGTGCGATGTGAACATTTCTGTGCGTCCCGCAGGACAGGCGGCTTTAAATGAACGATCAGAAATTAAGAACCTGAATTCCATTCGAGCCGTTGAAAAAGCAATCCGCTCCGAAAAGGAACGGCAGATTGCCGTGTACGCTTCCGGCGGGGCTATCCAGCGAGAGACGTTGCTTTGGGATGAAGCCGTAGAAGAGCTGCGACCGATGAGACGGAAGGAAGGTTCGGATGACTACCGATACTTTCCCGAACCGGATTTGGTCGAGCTATGTGTATCTCCTGAATACGTCGAGAACGTGCGGAACGAATTGCCGGAGTTTCCGTGGGAGCGGAGACGTCGGTATCGTAAAGATTTGGAATTGCACGAGGAGGCTGTTTCTCTGCTCGCTTCTGATCGGGAGCTGGGTGATTATTTTGAAAAGCTGTTGACGTTGGGAGTCGAACCGAGGTCGGCGGCCAACTGGATGCAAGGTGAAGTCCGCCGGCATCTCACGGACCAGAATTTAACGATTGGCCAATTTCCGGTGTCGCCGCAGGATTTGACAGAACTGATTCAATTCGTACAGCAGGATGCCGTTTCGCTGACACAAGCGAAAGATGTATTCCGCAAGATGTTGGCGAAGAAGTGTTCCGCCCGCGATATTATTCGAGACGAAGGGATGATGCAATCCCAAAATGCGGGAGAAATCGAGTCCGTGATCAGATCGTTGCTGCAAAAACATCCGCATGAAGTCGAGCGATATCGCTCCGGCAAGAAAAATGTAATGGGATTTTTCATGGGTGAAGCCATGAAAGCCACGGGTGGAAAGGCCAATCCCAAGATGTTGAGTCGTCTTTTGGAAGACATGTTGAAGGCTTAGGAACAGATCGAGTGTAAACAATGCAACTTTTGTCTCTAAATATATCCGGATTCAAATCATTCGCGAAACCGACTCGATTGGAATTTGCGCAAGGTATCACTTGCGTGGTCGGTCCCAACGGCTGCGGTAAATCCAATGTGGTGGATTCGCTTCGATGGGTGCTTGGCGAACAGCGCTCATCCGTTCTGCGAAGCGACCGCATGGAAAATGTAATTTTTAACGGTACGGCGGTTCGCAAGCCGGCGGGAATGGCTGAAGTCAGCATTACCCTCGACAACAAGCAGGGCATTTTGGGTGTTCCCTACGCGGAAGTGGAGATTGCGCGCCGCCTGTATCGGGACGGAACCAGCGAGTACCTTCTGAACAGCAAAGAATGCCGGCTGAAGGATATTACGGATATTCTTCACGACAGCGGTATGGGCCCTAATTTATATACGATTCTCGAACTGAAGATGGTGGAAGACATCCTGCGCGAGGATGGCGAAGGTCGTCGCACGCTATTTGAGGAAGCCGCGGGTGTTGCGAAATATAAATTGCGGCGTCGTCAGGCGCTGCAGAAACTCCGGCAAACGGAAGATGACCTTGTTCGTTTGGCTGATATCGTCGGCGAAGTGGAGCGGCAAGTCTCATCCCTAAAAAGGCAAGCCATGCGGGCGCGTCGTTATGAGGAATTATCCGCGCAGCTGCGCGCGCTCGACGCGGCGCTGGTTTATCGTGAATACCTGCGTTTGAAAAACGAGCTGACTCCGCTGGAAACGGCGGTGAAAGCTTCTTCCGCCTCCACAGACGCCGCCAAGAGCGCCATTCGGCTCGAAGAATCCAACCTGCTGGAGTTGCGCACTTCCGAAGTGGACGCTGACAAGGAAACTCGTTCTTTACGTCAATTACTCTCGAATATTGTAAATGAGATTTCCGCTCTGGAAGCGGAAGAAGCCGGTTTGCGTGCGCGTGAACAAGCGGCGAGACAAACCTTGGAGCGAACGCAGCGGGAACAGCAGTTGCTGAACGAAAAGCGGATGCTCCTGGATACGCGGTGTTCTGAATTAGCGTTGGCAATGTCCGAATGCGAACGGGAGCTGCAAAGCGCGGAGAATCGTGTCACGGAGCGGGATGATGCACTCAAGGAGGCGGAAGCGGGATTGCTTGAAGCTGAATCCAGAGTGCATAGTCATCAGAATCTGATTCATGGTTTCCGTCAGCAGGTGCTCGAGCGACAGCAACAGGTTTCCCGCATTGCGCTGAATCATGCGGGATATGCCGGTCGAAAGGAAATGCTGGAACGCGAGTTGGAAGCTTCGGCGACCGAGCGGACGGCGATTCTGGAAAATCTCGAGGAAGCTAAACGTCAGATTGCAGTGCTTTACGGCGAAGAAGCCGAATTGCGGAAACAGGAAGGGGACATCGTTTCGCAGATACAAATCAAGAATGAAGAAATGAATTCTCTGGATGAGAAGACGCGAGCGCTGTCTGCACTTATTGAATCAATCGCATCCAAACTTGATTTGCTGCATACGTTGGAAGAAAAAGGACCTCGTGCACATACGGCTATCCGTGCGTTAAAAGCGCATCCTGTGGACGGGCTGTTGGCTCTTTTGGGCGATACCGTGGATGTTCAGGAAATATACCGTCGCGCGTTTCAAGCTGCGCTGGGTCCGGCGGCGTACTATTATTTGACCGAATCGGTGGATGCGGCTTTATCCGCGATGGAGGTACTCCGCCAAGAAAAAGCCGGGCAAACCACTTTTTTACCGGTATCGGTGGTAGAATCGGAACAAAATGAAACGGTAAATCCTCCCGAAGACACGTACGGTTCCGCGTTGGGACTGTTGAACGGACATCCTCAAAATTCCGTTCTGAAGTCTTTTCTTGCCCGTGTGGTTATTGTTAAGGACTGGGAATCAGCGCTTGGTCATTTCGAGTGGGCACGCCAGAATCACTGTACGCTTGTCACGTTAGACGGTCAGTGGATCGGAGCGCGCGGAATGAAAGGCGGATCGGAGGAAACGGGCTTGCCGGTCGATCTCGGTTTATCCAAACAGGTCGCGGAATTGACGGATAAACTCACTTTAACGCAGCAGGAAAATGAATCCGCACGCACGGAAATCCGTGGATTACGGAACACGCTTTCGCGCGTCGAACAAGATCAGGCTGATGTGCGACGGAAATTGGATTCTACAGCAGGCAGGAGAATGCAGTGTCGTGAACAGCAAGTCATGCTGGAAACGCGCTTAACAACGCTGGAAGAACGCCGGTCGTCGGCTGCCGCTCAAATTGCCGGTTTGGAAACCGACATGGCGGAATGCAATCAACAGCTTTTACTCGCAAGAGCTGAATTGGAAGCGGCGGAGCATCAAGTTCACAACGCCGAAACATCGGGAAGCGAGCTATCCCGATTGTTGAATGAGAGCCAACTGATCGTATCTCAAGAGCGTGAGCGAAAACACGAGCGGGAACGGGAACGGGACGCCGTGAAGCATCGTTTGGAACTGTTGCGGGCGGACCATGACAGACTGCAGCAAAACCTTGCCGAGATCGCGCAGGATTTGGAACAATCGTTGAAGAATGCCGAAAACGCGCAACAAGAGCTTTCCGACGCCGAGGTCCGACTCCGTGAAATTGACGCGCTCTCAATAGAGAAATATCGCGCGCGCGATGCGGCGGGAGAAACGGTTGACAAGGCAACTTCCCGACTCGATGAAATTCGCAATCAGATTGCCGAGTATGAGGAGAGACTCCGTCAGCTCCGCGATAGTCACGCAGGCGAACTTGAAGGCGAGCGAAAGATTGAATTGGAAGTCGCGCGGCTCAGCGGCGAGTTGGATGCATTAGTCTCCAATGCCAAGACTCAATACGGATATGAATTAGAATCGGATCGCTTCGCCGAAGAACATCCGGCGATTCTCGAAACTGAAGCCACTCCGGAATTGCTGCTGGAATGTCGGCATAAAATTGAGCGCTTGGGTCCCGTGAATTCTCTGGCGATTGAGGAATATGCCCAGGAAAACGCCCGTCTAGACACGATGCTGCGACAGCGCGATGACCTGTTGAAAGCAAAACAGACTTTAGAAGAAACCATTGCCCGCATTAATGAAACCGCACAAGCAAGATTTCTGCATACATTCGAGGCCGTGCGCACGCATTTCCAGCGGCTGTTTCAGGAGTTTTTTCCGGCCGGAGAAGCGGATCTGATTCTGAGCGGGCAAGATTTACTCGAGGCGGACATTACGCTTTGGGCAAATCCGTCCGGGAAGCGGTTGAAGTCGCTGTCCCTGATGTCCGGCGGCGAAAAGACCATGACAGCAATCGCCCTGCTGTTTGCGCTGTATCAGGTCAAGCCGTCGCCTTTTTGCGTATTCGACGAAGTGGACGCGCCGTTGGATGATGCGAACATTGAACGTTTCAATCATGTGATTCGCATGCATAGTCAATCCACGCAATTTATTCTCATCACTCATAATCGGCGCACCATGGAAATTGCCGATAATCTTTACGGCGTTACGATGGAAGAGGAAGGCATTTCCAAGCTGGTTTCCGTGCGTTTGTTGTCTTCTGTGGCATGATCTCAGGGCAAGGAGGTCCGCGATGCGAGCTGCTTTAGTGATTCTTGGCTTGGCGGTCCTGTTTGGATTTCCGGTCCGGACGCAGGCGGGATACATCTTGGACATGGATTACGCGTGTTTCCGTGCCAATGACAGTTTGGGATACGTTGAGATCTATACGGCGATTCAGCGTTCCGGAATCGCCTATCGGCGAACGGGAGACAGTCTGACAGGTGATTTCCGGATTGTGCTGGACGTTCTTCAAAATGATCAAACGGCGATTTCGGACACGCTTTGGACGGAGGACGTTGCGGATACAAACAGCATTTCATCGTCCGCCGGACAGTTTTTTAGTCATGTTTTCCGCTTGATTATGCGACCGGGGAGATACGGCCTGCGCGTATCCATGTATCAGCAGGATCCGGATCCCAAAGACGTTGTTGCGGATTCGATGATCGTAACGCTGTTTTCGGCAGATTCACTGGGTTTATCGGATATCGAGTTCGGTTCCCGTATGGAGTACACCGAAGCGGAGTCACGATTTGCCAAGAATGGGATACTCATCATTCCGAATCCGACACGATTTTTCGGTACCCAACTGCCGTTGTTCTACTATTATGCCGAGATCTACGGTCTGGATTTCGACAGCTCGCGAGCAGATTCACACACGGTAATTCGCCGCGTTCTGGATGCTGAGACCGGCCAGCCGGCTCGCCCGGAATCCCGAAAAATCGTAAAAACTTTGGGAGCTTCCGCGGTTGTCGCCGACGGATTTCCGGTGACGGCTCTCCGTACGGGAACCTATTATCTGGAATTGCAGATAGTAAGCCACCCTTCCGGCCGCAGCACTTCACATCGGGAGCAATTCTGGACGTATCGCCGCGAAGATTATGCCGCGGGTCGAACCATCGCTACTCCGAAGCCATCGAGCGAACGCCTGCAATCTTTGCAGTCCGACTTTCTTGATATTGTGGATGCCGACAGTGCTCTGCAGTGGATGCGCTACATCCTAACCAAGGAAGAATCCAAACGAGTATCCAGACTAACCTCCGAGGGGAAGCGGGAGTTCCTGCGCGTATTTTGGACGGAAAGACAGAAAGAGAATCCGAACGCGGCGGTTGAATATTTTGCGCGGGTTGTCGAAGCGAATCGTCGTTGGAGTTTTTTTAAGCGCGCCGGATGGAAAACCGACCGTGGCCGGGTTTTTATACTTTATGGAGAACCGAACAATACGACTCGCAACTATGCATCCGCGCAGCTTCCCGATCATGAGCTATGGCAATACGACCAGCTGGAAGGCGGAGCGTATTTCATATTTTACGATAAAACCGGTTATGGCGACTTGGATCTGGTGCACAGCACGAAGCGCGGCGAGGTCTATAATCCCGACTGGAGTAAGCAGATCACGCCGGGCAGCATGCAGCAGATCGGGGAATGAATCCCAATGAATGCTCCTGCGGTTTCTGTACGGCATTTGAGTAAAGAGTATCCGGATGCGCGCGGCAGCAACGTTCGCGCCTGCCAGTCGGTTTCCTTTGAAGCTTTCCCGGGAGAAATATTCGGGGTTCTCGGCACAAACGGAGCCGGCAAAACCACCACACTGCGGATGTTGTCCACGGTGCTCCGTCCTACCGCCGGAGACGCTGTTGTTGGGGGATACAGCATTGGGACGAATCCTGAGGCCGTACGTAAATCCATCGGATTCTTATCCTCGGATACAGGTGTGTACGGACGGCTGACTGCCCAGGAAATGATGGAATACTTCGGAAGACTTCACGGATTATCGGAAGCGGTTATTGCCGAAAGAGTTCAGAGTATTGCAGCGACTCTTGACATGCATGAATTTTTAACCAGACGTTGTGACAAACTCTCCAGCGGTCAACGGCAGCGCGTTAATATCGCTCGGACAATCATACACGACCCCCCCGTGTTGATTTTTGATGAACCGACCGCCGGATTGGATATACTTGCCGCTTCACAAATCGTTCGCTTCGTGAAGGAAGCGCGTGAACGCGGACGGTGCATTGTGTTTTCGACGCATGTCATGCGCGAAGCGGAGAAACTCTGCGATCGTCTGATCATTCTTCATCGCGGAATGCTCTGTGCCGCAGGGACCGTGGACGAATTACGCAGTCAATTCAGTCAAACGGATTTAGAAGACATTTTTCTGGATGCCGTCGCGAAATGCGGTTGGGATTTAGCGACCTGAAATGGCCCTGCTTTTGCCGATTTCCGGTTGGATAGCTGTCGTTGCGAAATAACGTCATGCCGGAATGCGAGTAAAACTGGGACACTATGGTTCAGGATGAACTGGATCTTCTAATCGTTGACGACGACCACGAGATTCTGCGGTTGCTCGTAGAGGTGTTCAAAGAGCAGTCCCTCAAATTCGAAACGGCTTCGAGTATCGCAGAAGCACGGGATAAACTTGCCCACTACGCTTTTAAGGTTGTGCTGTCGGATCACAACCTGACGGATGGAAACGGGATAGATTTTCTCGCGGAATTTGCCGGATTGGGAATCCGGTCGGTCGCGATTCTCATGACGGGATTGATGGATCAGAACGTTGCGATTCAAGCGATCAATCGGGGGAAAGTCTACAAGTTTATTACGAAGCCGCTCGATCTGACCGCACTGATGCAGATTGTCAGACGTGCCATCGAGTATTATTCCGCTCAGCGTGCCAATGAAACGCTGACTCGTGAAGTTCTGGAATTCAACGAGAGACTTCGGCGCGAAACGGAATCGCAAGAACGCCAGTTAGAGCAGGCGGCTAAAAGAATTCGCCGGGAAGAGGAGACGGTTGAGAAACAGCGCGTTCATATCGAAGCCCTTTATTCGGAAATCCAAAAAGCCTATCTTCATACTGTCACATCTCTTACTGCTGCCATCGAAGCCAAGGATTACTATACCAAAGGGCATAGCGTCCGGGTCTTCTATTACTGTTCGCTCATGGCCGATGTTCTGGTCTTGCCGGATAATAGCCGCAATGATCTTCGGATCGCCAGTGTTCTGCATGATTTGGGGAAGATCGGGATTTCTGATGCGATTCTGCGGAAGCCCGACCGCTTAACACCGGAAGAGTTCCAAATCATGGCCTCACATCCCGTCCTTACGGACAGCATTCTGAAACCACTTCCTTTTCTAACAAAAGTTCGTAAAATAATCCGGGAACACCACGAGCGGTTTAATGGTACAGGTTATCCGGATAGTTTGAAAGGGATGGAAATTAGCTTGGAAGGTCGGATACTGGCGGTTGCAGATGCCTATGATGCTATGAGGTCCGATCGTGCTTATCGCAAGGCTCTCGATAAATCTATAGCGGAAAAAGAACTTAAAAACGGCAGCGGCACGCAATTCTGTCCCTTATGTGTCGGGGCGTTGCTTTATGGGTTGGAGAGTCGGGGGGAATGGTCAGGACAGGCACCCTCTGATTGGTCCGATAAAAAATGGGAAGAGGAGTTCGTATCCATTAAGCCTGCGGCAGATACTATTCCAGTAAACGCATTAGTTAATTAATAAACAGATACATAGACTCATTTCTGCCCCAATTGTTCAATTCCGTTTATCCAAACCCAACTCTTGACTTTCGGTCTAAAAATTGTTAAACTAAGCCCTTAACAAAGGCTGTAGTCTTAAGTCAGGAGAAAAATGCCCGTTCGGTAGAGGGTTTGGATTTCGGTAGCCAATTCTACAGGTATTTTGCGCTGAACACTCCTCTTGGAAACGGGTATGATGATTTTCATAGAACAGGTTTATTACGACCGGGCGTTCCGAACAGGTACGTTCGGTCGTTTTTGTTTATTCAATCTGTTTTATGCAGGAGAAAAATGAACGTGCGGCATCTATTAATTCCACTCTTGATGCTTTGCTTTTCAGCGATTCCGACTCTCGCCGAGGTTGACATTGTCCAGTCCTCAGTTAGCGAGTGCGTCTGGAATTATAGACCGGGTTCGCCGATTTTTATGGCACGGGATTCGTTGAATCCCCAAGGCATGCGAATCGAGTGGGAAGATACAGGTGTCCGCATCTGTCGGGAAGTTATCCAACCGATCCGCATTTTTTTCGTTGCACTGCCCAATGGAACTCAGCCTTCCTTTCGGACAATGTTTGTACGGTCTCATGCCCAGAATTCCGGCCTGCCAGCAACACCGAATCATGTGTTGCTGGAGCAGGATAATCCCAGCAATATCTGGGCGGAATTTAAAGGCGTTGAAACTTGGCGAGGCTATCGTCTTGCTCGAATAGAAGTAAATGTGCGGATCGGGAGTAAATCCGCATCGGAAATTCTGGATGAAATCACTCTCGCGGTGGTATTTACAGGTGAACTTGGTAGAGAAGCATCTGTGGGGCGCGAAGCGCGAATATTGCCAACGCTGGCTATAAATGGCAGTATAGCGGGAACCTGGTGGGAAGAACCTGCGCGTGTGTCTCGACTTGATGAAACGACTGCTTGGCCGACCTTTGACCTTGTGAGGATAGGGATTACAGAGACCGGTCTGTATCAGATCTCCGGATCTTGGGTAGGTTCGGGAAACCTGATCGGACAGCCATCGAACGGAATAAGATTATTCGGTAATGGAGGGCGCCTTCTTCCGAATAATACCGCTGAAGCAGTGGATTCGATGCTCCGGGAAAATGCAATCCTTGTACAAGACGGCGGAGACGGCCGATTCGATAGGGAAGACCGAATTCTTTTTTTGGGCAAAGGTTTGAAAGGCGCAGATTACTGTGACGGAACGTATTTAGCTGGGACGGCTCACCATAGTCCGTTCTCCACGGAGAATACCTATTTTGTTGGTTATGATCCGTCCGGGACCACCGGTTTACGGATGACGGAGATCTCTGTCGCCGGATCCCCTACTGATATTTCTACGACATCGGCACGATCTTATTTAGATCAGGATGTAATCATTTATTCGGGTGCCAGCGTGGCTGAGTCCGGATTAAATTGGTATATGACCGGCATCAGCGGAGGCCAGGAACGCAGTTTTGTTCTCGAGGTCGCTGGCGGAATCGGCGCCGCCGGTCAATTAATTGTTGATGCACGACGAACCGAAGGCGGGTTTCAAATGCCATTTACCGTCTCTTTAGGAGGGACGGTGGTAGCCAACACGTCGTTTTCGAATAGTCCGTTTACCATTAACGTCCCACAAGGATTATTAACATCAGGAAACGTTTTAGTAAGCCTCAGGAATAATTCTTCAGATCCGATTCTTTTAAATTATATTGATATGAAATACGTACGCTCATTGGCTGCACCTTCAGGTTATCTGGAGTTTTTCGCTCCCGCGGACCTTTCCGGACTATTCCGGTATTCGGTAGCAGACTTGGATGTAACATCATATATTCTTGATATCAGCAGCTCGCTTGAACCGCGGTATAAAACCGGAAATACTATAGTTGACTCCTCATCCGCGGCGTCAACTAAACGTTACATAGGAATCCGATCGGATCGAATCGGTACTCCCACATATCGCGGAGCCGTTGCAAGACAGAATCTGGATTATACCCAGTTGCGGGATCCGGCGAATTCCGCCGGGATGATCCTGCTTACTTTTGATGAAGGCTACGAAGCGCTGCGGGTATTGAAGGAATTCCATGAAAGCTATCGGGTAGATCCGCATAAAACGATCCGTGTCCGCTTAACGGATGTCTGGGACGAATTCGGTTGGGGTGTGCATGATGTAACGGCGATCCGCAATTTTCTGAAATATGCTTATGAACATTGGCGCGGTCCATCCGGGAACGATGCTCCGGTCAAATATGTGCTGTTGGTCGGTGACGGCGACTATGACTATAGAAACATCGAATCCGCCGCGGATGCCAACTGGATGCCGCCCTGGGAATCGGGGGGAACATGTCGCGATGATTTTTTCGCCATTTTTCCCGGCAGCCAGATTCCGCAGCTGATGATCGGCAGATGGCCGGTGCAGAGTGTCAATGAGTTGGAATCCATTATATCCAAAACGATTGCCTATGCATCCACGCCGCTCTACGGACCGTGGAAAAACACGGCGACCTTTGCTGCGGATGATGAGTGGAAGGGCGGCGGATGCGGCGAATACTATCATACAACGCAAGCTGAAACCCTGATTAACGACGTTTTGCCTCCCTATTTCACGTTTAAAAAAATATATGAAATCCTCTATCCGTTCCGGATCACTTCGTTGGGATCGGCTAAGCCGGATGCAACCCGTGATCTATTGGAGACGATCAATCGCGGAACACTTTTCATAAATTATACCGGTCATGGGAACGAAAGAATCTGGACGGATGAACAGCTCTTCCTCATGGATCGCGATCGCAATCTGCTGGACAACAACAGAATGTGGCCCATGTTTTTAGCGGCGACGTGTTCATGGGGCGGATTTGACCGTCCGATCATTCGCTGTTTCCCGGAAATATTATTGGCAGATCCGTCGGACGGCGCGGTTACATGCGTCGCGGCGACGCGCTTCACCTCTGTCGGCTCGAATTTAACGTTTTCCCAAACGTTTTATCGGGCTTTGTTCCTTCCCGGCGTCAGTGCGCGCCGCAGTTTCGGAGAAGCGATGCTGACCGCAAAAACCTTGGCCGGTCAGAGCGCCAATGAATATCATATTTTCGGTGATCCGGTCATCCGCCTTGCGACACCCGAGTATTTCGCCCGTGTTACGTCGCGTGATGATTCACTTCGCGCACTCTCCCTATTCCATTTGAGTGGTGAAATCGCCAAAACGGATACGGGACAAATCTGGTCGGACTTTCAAGGCGTGGTGGAAGCTCGCGTCTTTGACACGGAAGATTCCGCGGCTTACTATTGGTGCGGCAACACGTCCAGCACGCCCTATTATTACCGTTTGCCCGGCAATGCTATTTTCCGCGGCAAAGCGACTGTACGAGACGGCAGATTTGACGTCGTTTTTCGCGTTCCCCGTGACGTAAGATACGGCGGCACGCGGGCGAAGATCAACTTATATTTTTACGGCAAGAGTGATTCGGAAGCCGACTCGGCCGATGGCATCAATATTCGTCAGGATACCACACTGGCTATCGCCGGTTCGGCGTCTGTGGAACAGGACAGCGTACCGCCTGCCATCGGAGCATGGTTGGAAGTATCTTCCTTCCGTTCAGGCGATGTGGTTACCGCCTCTCCGAGGCTTCATGTTGACCTCGCGGACTCGTCCGGAATCAATCTTTCCGGCGAAGTCGGACATAAAATTACGGTGCGGATTGACGACGCGGATCCACAGGATCTTACTCCATACTTCGATTACAACGTAGACAGTCATACTCGCGGAAGTCTTGAGAAGATCGTCGGCCCGCTGTCGGAAGGCGAACACCGGCTCGTAATTGAAGCATGGGATTCGTTCAATAACCTCAACCGCTATTCGGTGGTCTTTTCCGTCGGAAAAAGCGGCGAAGCCGGATATGCGATTCGGGATCTGTACAACTGGCCGAATCCTGTGAAGGATATAACGTATTTTACGTACTATCTGACACAGGATGGAACGCGCCGTGTTTCGTTAAAGCTCTTTACGCTTACGGGCAAACTGGTTTACGAAATGGACGGACTCGGCACGCGCGGCCCGGCGTTTAACAGCAATGCTGAGAGGCCCTGGGACGGACGGGATCGTGACGGACATCTGCTGGGAAACGGAGTATATTTTTATCGTGTCCGGGCGGAACATGCCGATGGGCATTCGACGGAAGCCACGGGCAAGCTGGTGATTCTTCGATAGGAATTATTCGATTATGATATACAATTCACTGGAGGAATGATGAAGCGAGTCGTGTTGTCCTTGCTGATCTTCGGTATCCTGTTGCCGGTTGCAGCAGTTCATGCCGCCAGTGTCAGCCAATCGACACTTCTGTTCTTGAAAATCGCTCCGGGAGCGCGTCCCGCCGGTATGGGCGAAACGTTTGTCGGACTCGCCGATGATGCGAGCGCGACGTGGTGGAATCCCGCGGGCTTGGGATTTCAACGTGGGCGGGAGTTCACGATGATGTATGTTCGCTGGCTGCCGCAATTCAATCTTTCCGATTTGTACTACGCCTATTTAAGCGGCGTCTATGAAGTGCCGGAATGGGGAATGTTCGGTGGAAGCGTGATTTTCCTGAATCTCGGCGAAACCCAGCGAATGGATGAACAAGCTCGTCCACAAGGCACTTTTTCATCTTATGAAATCGCAGTTACCGGAACCTACGGCGCAACGGTCAACAAGGATCTTGCCATGGGAGTCGGACTGAAATTGGCTTACAGCCATTTGTCCGATCAGGGCGCGGGTCAGGAACAAGGTACGGGCACAGCTACGGCAGTGGCGGCGGACGTCGGTTTGTTGTATAAGGCGCCGTTTTTTCGCGGTCTGTCATTAGGCATGAATCTTTCCAATATGGGACCGAAAGTTTCCTATATTGACCGCGCTCAGGCGGATCCGCTCCCGACCAATCTGAAGCTGGGTTTTGCCTATAAGATTCTCGATCAAGAGTACAACAAGCTCACGATTGCTTCGGATGTAAACAAAGAGCTTGTCAAACGCGACGAGAACGGCCGGTCCGACGAGTTTTATGAGGCCATGTTCAGCGCATGGACTGATGAAGCCCTGGTGAAGACCATTATTTGGAATGTTGGTGTAGAATATTGGTATTCCACGCTGGTCGGCCTTCGTGCCGGGTACTGGAACGATCACCTCGGGAAGGTCTTTCCTTACACGTTCGGTGTTTCACTTAAATACAGCAGCTATCGTTTCGATTTTAGTTATCTCACTGCAGGACAGAATCACCCCCTCACCGATACGATGAGGTATTCGTTGTCCGTTGATCTGTAGCCCCTACACGTGACAAACAAATACACCCACATTATTCTGATTCTCTGTTTGCTGGTTGCCGAGACTGTGTTGGCTTCGGCGACGGCAGCCGTGTCTACTGTGCGGAATCCGATTATACGTCTTGATGAACAATGGCCGGCGGATGCTCCGATCCGGTTATGCGCTATTCGCGTCGAATTTGTTGCGGATAATGTGACCGGAACCACGGGAAACGGCCGCATGGGATCAGGTTTTGATTCCTCGTTGATCATTGATCCCTTGCCGCACAACAAGGCCTACTTCGAGGACCATCTGCGCTTTCTTTCACACTATTATTCCGCCGTATCGAACGGGCACGTGCGTTTTAGCGAACTGACGGTCTTCCCGCACGCCGATACGGCGGTTTACCGGCTGGATTACCCGATGTGGCACTACAACTATAACACGGATGACGACCTTCTGAATCGCAGACTGGTCGAGTTGTTTGCGCACGCGGTTACTAAAGCGGCTCCGGAAGTTGACTTTAACGATTATGACGCCGTTTTAGTATTCCACGCCGGTACGGGGAAAGATTTTAACTTGGGTTATGATGCCACGCCTTTCGATATCCCATCCGCATACATCTCCGAACGGGACATTCAGGCCTATGGAGCCGGATTGTCGCTGCCGACAGGTGTAACCCGGGGACTGATCTTGCCGGAAGGAGAAAACCAGCAGGAAGCGCTGGATATAGAAGTCGAACTCTCGCTGAACGGCATCATGATTAAACTGTTCGGCAATTGGATGGGATTACCCGACCTTTATAATACCCAGACAGGACGGAGTGGCGTGGGAAGATGGGGTATGATGGATCAGGGGTCGGGCAATATGTCGGCGCTGGTTCCGGCGCTGCCGGATGCATGGTCGCGTGTATATATGGGCTGGGTAGAACCTCAAATTGTAGTGCCTTCCGTGCAGGGCGACACTGTTCAGGTCGCCCGCTCTCTGCACAATCAAACTCCGGAGATTGTCAAATTTCCGGTTACTCCGCGGGAATACTATTTGGTTGAGAATCGTGATGCTGATGCGGATTCCGTCGGATATGTGGAATTAAGAGACCGCAACGGTCTCCGTATGCGTGCTTATCGAGACGGCGACTTAGGCATAGATTCGGGTTTTTCCGTTGCGATTGAAGCCAGCCACTATGACTTCGGTATTCCCGGCAGCGGAATTCTGATTTGGCATGTTGACGAGAACATTATTCGTCAGGGCTTGAATTCAAATACGGTTAACACCAATCCCGATCACCGTGGAGTGGATTTGGTGGAGGCGGACGGTCCGCAGGATATCGGACGCGAATACGGCTTTGCATCCAGTGGTTCGGGAACTGAATTAGGTATCGCCGAAGATGCATGGTATCGCGATAATGCGGCTCACAGGGAAGCTAATGCAAGTCTTACGGCCGTAACGTTTTCTGACCACACTTTCCCAACGGCACGCTTGTATGACCGGGCTTTTACGCGCCTGGAGTTCACTTCGTTTTCGGATGTGGACAGTATCATGAGTTTTGTGGTTCGCATGGGCGGCGTGCAGACTGGTTTCCCTGTTCATTTTACGAATAGGGTAGATTGGGCTGTGGGCGATTTGTCCGGTGACGGACAGCCCGAAGTCTATTTTATCGCAGGGGATTCGCTCTATCAACGGGATTCGTTGATTGCCTGTCTTCCGCTTTCGTCGCAAGGCGCCAAGTTTTCACCATTGAATCCTGCGGTTGACATTGATGGTGACGACAAAGATGAGCTTCTGATTGAAGGTGAAGCCTTCGGATATGTAGAATTAAACGACAGCGCCTATGCCGTTCATCTTTATCCGATTCCCGGACCGCCGTGCACGGCTCAACCTGCATTAACATCGAGTAGATCAAATCGCATCTTGGTTTTCCAGCATGCGTCCGGCGCAATAGCTCGACTCATCGCTTGTGATTTAAATGGAACAAACCGAGGCAGTCGTGATTACGAAAGTACTGGTTCCGCTGTTTTGCTGAACATCGAAAGCCTGCCTGCCACTCATTTTGTATTAATAATGCCCGGTGATGCTTATGGCGTGAATGTCGGTGATTCCGCGCTGGATGAATGTTGGCATATTGAAGATTCACGTATTCTTCCCGAAGGTATAGTCGTCGCGGAACCGAATCGCCGATCCGTATATCTATCAGGTTACGGCTATTGCGATGCGCTGACCGGGGTAACGATCTGTCTTGAACCTGAATGCTCCAAACCCACTGAAGACTGGGACGGCGACGGGATTCCCGGCGGCGGCGGACCTTTCGGACGCGCGGATATTATTCCGGAAAATCTCCCTCGCTTCTCATCCGATATTCAATGGATCATGGACGCGGAAGCGGACGGCAGCCCCGATCTTATCGGATTGACTCAAGTGGAGACTCAGACGGATTCGCATTCGATTTACACGCGCATCCCTGCGGTAGCGCACAATGGAGATGCCTTTACCGGTTTTCCTCTGGCTGCGTCGGTCGCTTCGGACCGAGAACCGTTTTTATGGACGCGTGACGGTGATTTATGCTTCATGTCAATAGTGGCCGAACAAGGGGAATACATCTACTCGATTAATCAACTCGTTGATGCGTGGAGCGCAACCCGGTTTACCTATCGTGAACAGGGAAATATCCTCAATTTAGGACCGTTAAGGCCGCAAGTCTGGATTCGGGATAAGTGGCTGTACTGTTGGCCGAATCCTGCATCGGATATCAGCCGGATTCGTATCACGCTGCCATATCCTGCGAACGCCGAAGTGACAATCTATGATCTTGTAGGAAGAAAAGTGGCTCACCTGCAGGAACAATCCCGTATCGCCGGTCCTTTTGAAATGCTCTGGAACGTTTCGGATGTGGAAAGCGGAATTTATCTCGCGCAGGTTCATGTGAACGGCGGCGGGCGAAGCGAAGAAGCACAAATGAAAATTGCGGTGGTGAAATAGTGTCGAATTCCACTCGCTTCCTATTCATTCTCATTTCTTTCGTCGTGTTGACGGTTGCTCCCGCGCATGCCTTATTTGATGATTTCAATCATCCTGAGTTGCGCTGGTTAAGTTTTGAAACCGAGCATTTCCAGATTTACTATGTTGAAGGTTTGGAAGATGTTGCCGCTACCGCCGCCAAGATCGCGGAGGAAATCCACGAACCATTATGCACGATGTACGAATATCGCCCGGACACGAAAGTAGCCTTGATTTTCTCCGATGCGGACGATATTGCCAATGCGGCATCGTACTTTCAATCGAATAAAATACACTTTTATGCGACGTCCATGGCGTGGGATTTTCGTGGAACGCACAACTGGCTGCGGAATGTTGTGACTCACGAATACACTCACATGATTCAACTGGGAGCGTCCCGCAAGTGGAATCGGCGGATTCCCGCCATTTACGCGCAATTTCTTGGATACGAGCCGGAGCGCCGCCCCGATGTTTTATACGGTTATCCGAATCGCTTAATCAGTTGGCCGTTGCCTTCCGTAACTGTGCCGGCGTGGTTTGCCGAGGGGACGGCACAATTCCAGTTTACAGGCAGCGGATACGATTTCTGGGACAGCCATCGGGATATGCTGCTCCGCCAAGCGACCCTTTCGCATCGCTTGCTCAGTTTCGAGGATATGGGATATTTCGGCAAGACGAGTCTGGAGAGCGAGGGTGTCTATAATCAGGGATTCGCCTTTACGCGCTATATTGTAGAGCAAACCGGCGATTCTTCTGTATTGCGGAAATTGAGTCAAGAACTGTCGAGTCCGCTGCCGAGAACGATGGATGGAGCGATCGCGCGAGTAACCGGCAAGCGCGGACAAGATTGGTATGAGGAATGGAAAGCATCGCTGGAGCAAACCTATACGGAAATGCGTAATCGCTTATTGCCGACGTTGTCGAAAGCCGATACCGTTTCCGTTCAGGGCTATGCGAATCTGTACCCGCGTTTGTCGCCGGACGGCCGGTCGGTAGCTTTCATTTCGAATGAAAAACGAGATTATTTCGGTCAAACGCGACTCTTTCTCTACGAATTCAGCACCGGAAAAGCAACTTTATTGACCGCTCCAGCGAGTGGAGGAATTTCGTGGCTGCCCGACGGTTCCGGGATCATCTTTGCGCGTCAAACCGTACGTCCGATGAACGGTTCCACGCAGTACGATCTGTATGCTTACCTGCTGGATAAAAAGCGCGAAGTACGTATCACGAACGGTATTCGCGCGGAATTCGGGGATATCAGCCCGGATGGCAAGACGCTTGTCTTTACGATCAATGAAGCGGGACGCCGCGATATCGCTTTAGCGGCCATGCCGGATATAAATTCAAAATATAAAACGATAACCCGCAGCGATCTGCTCTACCGTCATGTCGGACTCCCGCATGAACAGCATTATGTGCCTCGTTGGAGTCCCGATGGTCAATTTATAGCCGTTGCCCAACACCTCGAAGAAGGCCGGAATATCCGAATCTATCAAGTCGGAGACTCTTGCCGGACACTGTCTATATGGCGCGATTTCCCCGGCGATAAAGTGGAACTCCGTGATCCAAGTTGGTCAGAAGATGGAAACAGCTTGCTGGTTTCCTGGGACGTCTCCGGAATCGCGAATATTTATCGTTTGCCTCTGAACGACAGCACGCGCGTTCAATTGACCAGCGTTCTGGGCAGCGCCTTTTATCCCGACATGCGTGGCGCTACACTCGTGTATACGGATTTCTGTGAAAACGGTTTTCGGATTTGCCATATCGCGAATCCCATGCCGTTAAAACACACGAGGGACACTCTGGATGATCGGATTCCGTACACCGCGCGTATTCCCCGTTTGGCCGTTCCTTCGAGCGCTGAACATCATGAGGGAAAACCGTATAAACCCGCTTTCGAGAGTCTCTATTGGTTTCCGCGAGTGACATTCGACTACGGAACTTTCAAACCCGGTACGTATGTGCTGGTGAATGATTTTCTCGAAAAATTGAGTTTCTTCGGCGGCGTGGCGGTGAATCAGAAGCAGGATTATGATATGTTCGGTATGGTGGAATACCGGGCGCATTATCCGACGTTTTTTCTCGAATACTACAATATTCAGCGAAAACTGACGTCGCATTTTGCCGATTCAACGCGAATCATCGGCGAAGAGCCCGGTTTCCTGCCGATTTATGATCGCTATCGCATACGCTACCGTTATAACCTGAATGAAGTGGATCTTGGTCTTCGTGTGCCGCTTGCCGGCGGATCGAATATCAAAGCGACGGCAATCTACAGCCGCTACAATGCGCTGAATCGGTTCGACGACGGTTCGACGGTGGGAATCACCTATTTTAAAGGTTGGGCCGGCAAGATCGGATTCTATTCCGACCAACGTCTTCCCGGCATCGTGTCGGAGATCAATCCCAGCGGTGGAATGAAGGTATACGGCGAATATACCCGTGCCAATCACCTCTTTTACACCGATTTGGAGATTGGCGGAGATGCGATAGGTCTGCAGGAAATTTACGCTCCGTATAATTACGACATGGTGGAAGCGGGTTTGGAGAAGTATTTTTCGCTGCCGGGATGGGATCATACGTTAGAGCTGCGCGGCCGGGGCGGTTTCATCGGCGAGCATGTTGATCCGTTTTTCTATCTATATGCAGGCGGCTTGCCGGGCATGCGCGGCTACTCATACTATAGCATGGGAGGCGAACGAATTGCCGTTGGAACGGCAACGTATCGTTTTCCCATTTTACGCCGTGCATCCTTGAATCTCTGGCCTCTTTCATTGAATCGCATCTATGGCAGTCTGTTTATGGATGTCGGCAATGCCTGGACTGGCGACTTCCAGACGGATCAATTGAAGAAGGATATCGGTGCGGGTCTGCGCGTTCAGCTTCATTCGTTTTATTCTTATCCCACCGCAATCGGTCTCGATGTAGCCTATGGTTTAGATCGTTTTACGATTTCTGAAGCGGGTCGCGATCTTTCGGAGTACGGAGAAGAGCTTCGCTACTATTTGACGGTATTGTTTCAGTTTTACAGTCCGTTTCAGCATGGAACGGATCGCAATCACGCGACATCTGACAAATAAAAATAAACGGAGAAATTCCCATGACGAGGAAATTCGCAGCCTGCGGATTATGGCTGATTTTAATCTGCATGACATTTCCGGCACAATCGGGATTTGCGGCGGACTGGACGGTATCTCCGTACCGTGCACAGTTGGCGTCCGCGCAAGCGGATGAGTCCGGATCGGATTCGACGGCGCCGGCCGATATCGGTTTAAAAAAGAACATCGGACGCGGGGTTATGTTCTCGCTGATTATACCCGGAACAGGTCAACTGTATGCTGGTTCCTGGTTGCGCGCTCTTCCTTGGTTCGCCGTTGAGGTGGCCGCCTGGGCGGTTTACGCCAATTATCACGGCTCGGGACGCGATAAAACCGACGAATTCGAAGCCTATGCCGGATGGAGGGATACGCCCAATCACTTTAACGCGCGTCCTTATATGTTCGCGGAATGGCTTGTCGCAAAGGATTCAACCCGTGCGATTGCCGGACGTCCTTTTACCGGCAATTTCGACACGTGGAGCGGCTTGCAGTGGACGCAGCGTTCTACGTATCTGCCTGCGCCCTTCACGCATGACGTTATGACATCCGACCGCCAACAGTTTTTTGAAATGATCGGGAAGTATTTTTCGCAGTTTGGCTGGGGTTGGCAGGATACGTATTCGGCGAATCAAGGTCAGATCGGGGAAACGAATCCGCCGAACTGGACGGTCAGCGGCGACAATCCCGCTACGACGGCATTTGACGGTCAATCCGCCATGTTTTTCCTCTATGCAGACATGCGCGGTGAGGCTAACGATCTTTTGGACAAAGGCAACATCGCCATGGAAGTGGTGTTGGTCAATCATGTTCTCTCTGCCTTAGACGCGGCATTCGCGGTTCGGAGTTATAATAAAAAGGTCACAACGACTCCCGCGCCGACTTTAGGCGATTTACGGCTGCGTTACGATCTTCGCGATTTTGAGGGCAGCCGCACGCGTTTCCTAACACTGTCTTTACCGCTGGACTAAACGCAACATGAATCGAACAATGCGTTTCCGGCGTATTCTCTTGCCCGTTCTGATTTGCCTGATTTCTTCCCACGCGCTCAGCAAGGAAGCTGCGCGGGGAGGATCGGCATTTATCAAATCATTGATTATCCCCGGTTGGGGCCAATACCAATTGGAGCGAAAGAGTTCGGCTTTGGCGTTTCTGGGGACCGACCTTATCCTCATCGGCGGCATGCTGACGCTGAACGCCTACGGAAGTTCCGCGCGTGACGACTATCGCTCACTGGCGGCGGTTTATGCCGGCGTTGCCGGAGATCACGAGCATGACTTCTACGTTGATGTCGGCAATTGGATGTCGGTAGACCAGTATAACGAGCAGCGCTTGCGGGACCGCAATTACGAAGCGCTGTACAACTCCGCCAGTGACCGTTGGGTTTGGGATACCGATGCGCATCGCTCGAAAATGGAAAACACCCGAATCCGATCGGATCGTGCATTCAACAGCGTGTTTTATTTAGTCGGTGGCATTGTGTTGAATCATATTGCCTCGGCGATCCATGCCGGACGACTGTCTGCGACGACACCTTCTCAAAAAACCTCTGCACTTTCGCCGCGCGGCTGGACTATGTCGGTCGCTCCGTCTGTTCAAACGCCGGGATTATTCGTGACGTTCAGACACGAGTTCTAACGGACCGTGAGAATACTCATTACCGGTGCGTCCGGATTTATCGGTTCGCATTTAGGCCATTGGTTATCGCGCGAACATGACATAGTCGGCATAGTGAATCGCGCACATCGAGAGCCTTCCTTCCGATTTGCGCGAGTTGATTTACGCGATGAACGGGCCGTCGCCGCATGGATGGAGAGCTTCGTTCCGCACGTGATTGTGCATTCGGCGGCTCTCTCGCGTGTCGTGGAGTGCGAAGATCAACCGGATGCCGCTTTCAGCTTGAATGTCCGCGTTACCACACAGCTCGTTCGCTGGGCGGAACGGCTGCGCAGCAAATTTATCTTCCTTTCCAGCGACCAAGTGTTTTCCGGATGCAAAGGAGGATTGCGCGAAAGCGACACACCCGATCCGGTCAGTGTCTACGGACGAACCAAATTGGAAGGTGAACGCGTTGTCTTATCCTCAGCGGCGCGCTGCGTAGTTGTTCGCAGCAATTCCGTTGTCGGGCTTTCCATTGGCTGGGGTGAAAGTTTCTCGCAAATGGTTTTGAACCGGATGCGGCAGGGCTTGCCCGTTACGCTCTTTCAGGATCAATATCGTTCGCCGATCCATATTCGCGCTATGGTGCGGGTGTTGGAACGGGCATGTGTGCAGAATATAAACGGCCTGCTTCATGTCGGCGGCTTGAAACGCATGAGCCGGCTTGATGTAGGCTATGCTGTGGCTCGTGCGTATGGAATGTCCGCTGATCTGATCGAGCCCGCCAGTTATTTATCGCATCCGCGAGCGTCTTTGATGACGGCGGATACAAGTTATGATATTGCGCGGCTCCGACAGGTCATGCCGGGTTTGGAATTAAAACCACTCGATGAGGAGTTTGGATGCGACGCGGAGGCGGAGGGTTGTCATGAAATGGCATGAGGAGTCTTCACGTCTGCTCGCGCGTTTTGAAGTAGGGGAGAAGCTTCCGGCCGGTTTGGTGGATCTTGCGACGCGTATGGGATTGGTATCCGGATACCTGACCGGAATCGGCGGTGTAAAGGATGTTGTTCTCGGCTACTATGATCTGCAGCAGAGGAAGTACATTTCCATCCCCGTGGATGGCATGGTGGAATTGGTAAGTCTCATCGGAAATGTGAGCATCGTTCAAGGGAATCCTTTTTGGCATTTGCATGCAACGGTCGCGGATCGGAACGGTACGGTTACGGGCGGTCATCTGATGAGTTTGGAAGTGGCGATCACGGTGGAATGCTGGATCGAAAAATGCGAGCGAATGATCACGCGATCAAAGGACGACTTCAGTGGTTTAAATTTACTTAACCTTTGAGGTATGTTTGCCCCTTGTCAGAATTTTCACAGCGTAAGTATTTCGTAGCGGTGGCGGGAAACATTGGTGTCGGAAAAACCACGTTGACGCAAGCCCTTGCCGCCCAATTGGATTGGCGATGCTACCTTGAACCTGTAATTGAAAATCCCTATCTCGACGATTTCTATCACGATATGTCGCGATGGGCGTTTCATTTGCAGGTTTATTTTCTGAGTAAGCGATTCGTCAGTCAGCGCGAAATCGAATTGGCGCAGATTTCGTGCGTTCAAGACCGAACGATCTATGAAGATGTCGAGGTGTTTGCCCAAACGCTGCACAAGCGAGATCATTTGGTCGGTCGTGACTGGGACAATTACCGGGATTTGTTTGATGCGATGACCGCACATCTGACGCCTCCCGACCTCATTATTTATCTTCGCTGCGACGTGGATACCCTGCTCAAACGGATTCATCACCGAGGTCGTCCTTCCGAGCAGAATATCAGCCCCGATTATCTGTATGAACTCAATGACGCTTATGAGGATTGGGTCAAACGCGGTCAGGAGAAATTCCGAATGGCCATCCTCGATACCGGTCACACGAATGAGCTGAACGCCGGCGAAGTCCTGCAGCAATGCCTGGATTTACTTCGGGTAAAGCTCCAACTCGAGATGCCGCTTCAACTATGAAAATTCTGGATATTGTATTCCGTCTCCCGAACCTGTGGAACCGATGGTTTGCAGTGTTCTTCATTGTCGGTTCGGCGGCAGTTACCGTGATTCTTCACAACATGAGCGACACCGCTTTGTTTTTGCCTTCTATTTGGGCTATCACAGCGGCGCTTTTCGGCGGTTTGGCTTGGTTTTTCATGAATTCGCCTGCGACTAACGATATAGATAAAACGGTCTGCGGAACTCGTTCATACAATCGAAGTGTATGGATTTTTTTAGGGATAGGTGTTTTAGCGGCCGTTCTCGGTTTGATTCAGGCAGGCTCTACGTGTCTGAACTGGGCGGTTGGAGTGTACTCCTTTGTGATTCTTGGCTTATGGCCGTTGTTTTTTTACCGTTGGCGTGCCACTCGTGTCATAATCGGCGGAGTTCTTTTAAGCAGTCCTTTCTTGTTGACCGCAGTTATGCTGAGTGATTTCCGCACGGGGTTGTTTCCCGCGGTTCTAATGGCTATGCTCAGTTGGGTTTCGCTATGGATTCGCGATTTGGAAGTAACAATATCGAAAAGAACTCCCGATGCGGATATGCGCATTCATCTCATATATGGTAAAACCTTAGCATGGATTTCCACGCTGCTCTTTATTTTCGGAGTTATTTCGCTTTGGCCATGGCTCGGTGAACTCTATGGGCAACGCTATTTTTGGATTCTGGTCATTGGCGTACTCAGCCCGATTCTTTTCTTCTGGGGACGTCTGCGGCAGCCGCGAACCGACGATTCGAAAACCGCCCTCCATCGCCTCTGCCGTATACTTCCCTATACCGGCGTAATACTCCTTTTAGCCTTCCTGTTCGGTTAAATTGATTCCCGTTCGTTTAACTCTTGTCTCCGCATCTCCGCGTCGGCGTGCGCTGTTGGAAAAATTATGTCTGCCTTTTGATATTTTTCCTTCTTATGCTTCGGAACGCTGGATGGCGGGTAATCCGCATGATCTTGCCATCGGTAATGCTCGACGGAAAGTGGAACGTTCTGAATACTATCCGGATTCGGATCGTGTCCTGCTCGGTGCGGATACGATTATTGCGGTGGAATCCTGTGTGTTTGGTAAACCGGTGGGACGCGATTCAGCGCGACGAATGCTGGAAAGTCTCTCCAATCGTTGGCATGAAGTTATCACCGGAATCTATATATACGGCCCAAACAAAGAAACAGATTCTCCTGGGATCTCAGTTGATGCGGCTGCTTCAACCCGTGTCCGTTTTCGGTCTCTCTCCAAATCGGATATCCGAGGCTATCTCGATTCCCGGGAATGGGAGGGAAAAGCCGGTGCCTATGCTATTCAGGACGCAGGCCGGGAATTGGTGAAAGAATGGGAAGGTGATTTTGATAATGTGGTGGGATTACCTACAAACTTAGTCCATGATACCCTCATTCGACAATTCAGCCATTGCCGCTTTTTGTAGGGAACTCCGTGAAGCCCGGCGTTTTCAGCAGGTGACACTCGACGAGGTGGCGCAGGCTACTCGTGTAAGTATAGAGTATCTGGAAGCGCTTGAGATGGGGCGGTGGGATGAAGTCCCCAGAGCTTATCTCCGCGGTTATCTGGGTCTTTACGCTCATGCCGTCGGTATGAATCGGGAAAAAGTAATTCGCACTTTTGATCAACTTATTTCACCGATTTTAAACGTTACAAATGCGACATTGGATGAGACTCCACCACTTCTTGCTCAGCCTGAACATGTGGAAGTGACCCGGGTTAAAATTCGAGCGGCTTGGTTTGCCGCCTTAAGCAGAAACCGTAAAGCAATATATTTATTAACTTTTCTTTTACTGATTGCTCTCCTCGGCAGTCTATACTTATCACGACGTGTACGGAATGATTCGATTCAACAAATTCCGTTTTCATTGTCATTTAAAGAGAACTCGACACAGGTTCACAGCCCCATGACGGACATTTATCTGTTGCCAGACAGTGCCCGAATGGACCGATCAATATCCGGAGGTTACTGGGTTAGACTTATCGGGAATCAGCGAGGATCCGTTATTTATGATCGTTCGGACACCAAGGTTAGTGTTCTTTCATTTGCGGCCTATGACACCATTAATATTGAGTACGATCACAATATAACATTGAAAATTCATCCTATACAATCTGCTTTATGCTACATAGGAGATTCACTCATTCACGCCGATACTCTCCTGACGGGTGATAGTGAATTCTATAGAATTAGCAGTCGTAAAGATGAAAAGCAGGTCCCGCAAATTGCTCAGGATTCGCTCCAATGATTGTTTGACTATATCCACATCTATGCGTAT
>Ga0105104_10000445_pt1 | contig 31814 bp, 32 predicted proteins | sample PPLLaktember2015_3_FD_87034 | JGI IMG/M metagenome (GOLD analysis project Ga0105104, IMG submission 87034) | Freshwater sediment microbial communities from Prairie Pothole Lake near Jamestown, North Dakota, USA - PPLs Lake P7 Core (6) Depth... | ecosystem: Environmental > Aquatic > Freshwater >... | reverse complement strand
CCTATTTTATTTGTGGTGCAATGCAAAAACAAAATCCAGATTTGACCGCAGACATTTATGATGTTGAAGATGCCTATACTCCCGCATGGGGTTCATCTATGGGAATGACTTTAAATAGAACTTTTCCTGTTCCGTTTTGGGGGCTTGAAAACCTGTCTGATTTGGTGAAGGCAAATTTGGCGCTTGAGAACCCTTCAGAAGTTAGTGTTATTGATAGCCTTGCAGTTTTGCAGCCCCAACAGGTTATGGATAAAACTCTTGACGATTTGGGCATGAACGATAACATGATGAGAGCAAAGTTGTTGACTGACTTTTTCAACTCCATCAGAGATGGTTTTTGGTATCCCCCACAGGACTCTAATGGAAAACGGTCAAAGGATGCAAAACAGATAAAATTAGGACACACCCCTTGTTCTCTGATTTGTATTAACCATATTAAACCACACATGAAACAGGCGGGTGGGCGGTCATATGTAGAATATGAAACTGTGGGTGGGATGAGTTTACGATACCACGCCTCTATTAGGCTTACAGTAAGTCGAGCTGGGTTTGAAAAGACAGGAGAAAAGGTTACACACCAGCTTGTCAAAGTAAAAGCGGTTAAGAATAAGTATGGACCTCCACAAAGGGAGTGCGAATTAAGATTGTCCTTCTCCGGTGGATTAGAGGCAAACGAAATGGTAAACTATTTAGAATTGGCTCTTACAAAAGGTTTGGTGGAGCAGAAAGGGCCAATGATTGTGTCACCTCTACTTCCTAATGGGAAAATTAAAGGTAGACAGGCATTCAACGAATTGGTTGAGTCAACCCCAGACCTAAAGAAACTTTTTATCAATTGAGGGATGTATGAAAACAAAGCTCAGAAAAATCCTTGACAACCTTAGAGATGAAATTTTACATAAGACACAGGAGCAAGCTCATTGTGGTTGTTGTGGTTCCAGTCAAATTAATTGGTCTGCCATGAGAAGTAGTATACAAACAGAATTACTTTTAGATGACGCTGAAAAAGAGATTGAAAAGGTAATGGTTTTGACTGAGTTGATACCAAAAACATCATTTTAACAGAGAAGCAATATGCAACATATAACAAAAAAATTCAGGCCCAAGAAGTTTAGTGAAGTTATTGGACAACGGTTAGCCGTTGAGATGCTGACTGCCGCACTTAAGGCAAAGGTTATCCCGCCTGCATATCTGTTCTCAGGTATAACAGGCGGAGGGAAAACCACAAATGCACGATTATTGGCAATGTCATTAAACTGCAAAAACCGTGCGTTGAATAGTGTGGAACCCTGTGGCGAATGCTCTGCGTGTAAAAATATTCTTAATGATTGTTCAGAATACCTTACTGAGAATGATGGGGCTACAAAAGGCGGGGTAGATGATGTCAGAAGTTTGATGGGATCAATAAAATATGTGGTTCCAGATGGCTCCTATAGAATTGTGATTATTGATGAATGTCACGCACTCACAAAACAGGCGTGGCAAGCAGCCTTAAAAAGCATTGAGGAACCTCCTAAAAACACAGTATTCGTGTTTTGCACAACAGAAATTCAAAAGGTTCCCCCAACCATCATGACTCGCTGTGTAAAAGTACAGTTTCAAAGTGTTGATGATTCTATACTTGTCGGAATACTAAAAAACATTCTTGCAATTGAAAACGTTCCGTATGATGAAGAAGGATTAAACCTTATTGCGAAATACGCCAAAGGGTCGATCAGGGACAGTCAAAGTATTCTTGAAGGTTTCATCAGAACAGGTAAAGTATCTGAAAAACAGATTGAGGGGTTTTACCAAACCGTTGATCCTGCAACCGTGTTAACTTATTTTAATTATGTTATTGAAAAGGATATTAAGGGTGCATGTACGATGGTTATGAACTGGCTAAAACTTGGGGTAGCCCCAGACTACATTATGACTGCTTTGTTAGAACACCTTCGAAATATGATTATGGAGTTTACTATAAAAGATAACTCATTAAAAGCACTTCTTAAGTCACAGAAAGAAAAGATTGGTGAAGGCCGTGTAGTGGATTGGATTCAATTCTTCTATGATCAAATGAAATTCATCCGTGATTATCCTATGGAACACACATTAGTTATGGACTTAATCACCATCCGTCTGGTAGATTCCATGAGCGAGAGGAAACCAAGGGCAAAAGCAGAAAAATCAGAAAAACAGGAAAAAGAGGAAAAAACAGCAAAAACAGAGGCTTCTAAGGTTGTTGGTGCTCTGGATAGACCCCTTCTAAACAGGCTCCAAACGCTCTGCGGAGGGGTTATTACGCAGGTTGACCCCCAATTCCGTGCTGTGACCCTAAAAACCCCACAAGCTACATTTGACGTTGTTTTGGATGCCTCATTAGTCCGTAATGAATATTACATATTGTCAGATAATTTGTCAAAGGTTATTGATGGATTCCCCAATTCAATGGATGACGAAACACTATTTATAGACCGACTCAAATAGGAACCGACATGATAAACATGGTTATGAGTGAGGATGATTGTCATAGAGCTATCTCCCTTGGGTCTAAACGAAATAATATAAAAACATCCGATCTAGAACGTGGGAAGTGGACTCACCCCCTTGGAGTTTTATCTGAAATTGGACTATCTAATCTAACAGGAGTTCCCGTTGATGAATCAATCCACAAGGGTGGGGATAACTCTGATCTAAATGATGTAGAAATAAAAACGGGAACGTTTCCCATTGACAACCTTGATTTAAAAGTAAAAATGTCGGAGTTTAATTTAAAAAAACCAAGAGCATATATTTTATGCTGGACATCGAAAGATGTTTTTGCTTTAAAAGACCATTTGGTTATTATAGTTGGATATATATTATACAACGATTTTTGTGTAAAGAAAAATTTTAAGAATTATGGTAAATATAATAATTGGGTTGTCCATTGTAGCGAACTTGTTGATGCTACCCCAGAAAATATTATTAAATTAATTAATAGTAAAGAGTCCGTACCAATTACATCAAAGATTGATGTAATCCTATTAAATCGACTCCAGACTCTATGTGAAGGGTCTATTTATCAATGTAACCCAACCTTTAGTGCTGTAACCCTTAAAACCTCAAAAGCTATTTTTGATGTGGTGTCTGACAATTCATTAGTCAAATCAGACTATTACATTTTATCAAATGACCTATCAAAAGTTGTTGAGGGATTTCCTAATACGATGAACGATGCAAACCTTCTGAGGGAAAGGCAATGAAACCTAAAATTACCAAAGTAAAAGAAGCCAAGAAAAAAGAATATTTTCAAAAGTGTGTGGTATGCAAAATAAAATTAATTGCAGACTCCATTTACGAGCCTTTTTCCGTAAATAGTATTATAGGGCAAAAAGTGCCAAAACTATTTTCTTATCTAAAATGCCCTAAATGCGGGTTGATGTATCAAAAAACAGACAAAACCTTAAAGAAAGAAAAAGAACAAAAAGAATATATTGGGTTTGGAGCATTGGATGAAGGAGTGTCCATAACAAATCCTTTTGCATGTAGTATATTTCCAGTCAATTTAAAATAGGAGAGTGTTATGACAATGATCGACCCAATCCATGAAGATTCCGCTATAAGTAATTCCAAAATGGAAATACTTAAGATTATTGCACAATGTAACAAAACAATTGTAGAAAACATGAGTACTGTTGGTTCCGGTCTTTATATGGGGAGTGGAAGCTGTTTGACCGTTCAGGGTGATATGAACATGGGCCAGATTCCAGAACGGGTAACAGATGTTTTTATGACAACCTCCACAACTGGAAGCTGTACAGGAGATGTGAACTGGGACTTAAAGAAGCCAATAGGAAAAACCAAGCTAACAAAAAAGAAGGTTAAATGAAAAAGAAATTTATTATCTGGCCCATAGCTATTGCGATTTTTTCCACAATATGTTATATTATATCTAAACTATCACATAAGGAGAAGGTATGAAGTTCAAAGTTTTGAAAAACGACATCGTTGACCAAATCGGTCTCGTGAGCATTGTTTCTGGACTAAAATCAGTAGGCGCTTCACCTGCTGAAAGTTCCTGCTTAATGTTCACCCCAACAACCTTAAGAATTTTCAACTCAAATGAAGCAAATGCAATCCTTGTTGAAAATATCCCTATTACCGCTGTGGAGGGAATAGATGAGGTGGTTGACAAGTGTCTGATGGTAAACACCAAAAAGTTGTCCAGTATCATTAGGGGTAGCGGTGAGGAAATACTTGTAACGGTGTCACAAGATAAAATTACTGTTGGGGAGGGAAAGCGAAAGTACGACCTATCCCTATTCAGCGTAGAAAGAAAAGAAGTTCCCGATTTCAAACTGAATGACCAAAAGATTGAGACAAAGAAGGTTTTGAAAGACCTTCAACATTCACTAAAGGTAACAAACAGTACGGAACAAGCGTCAGAATGGTCTGGAACCCTGTTTACGGGAAACAAGATGTTATCCAGCGATAAAACATCTGTTCTTTGTATTACCAGTGACTTCTTCAAGGAAGCCCCCGATTACTTGTTTTCCTGTGATTTGTTTGCCAGTTGTCTAAAAGGAAATGAGGACTTCTTTGTTGGAACAGATTCTGATAATAAGAAAGTGGTTATAAGGTTTGGCAATGTTACGCTATACAAAAACAAGCTTGCTGAAAACTTTCCAAAGGATACCGTTCTTGAATACATCGAAAAAGCCGTTGGTGAATCGGAGAAGTCCCCAAAGATAACCGTAAATGTTTCAGATTTTTCAAACAAACTTAGGGAAATTAGGGACATCGTTGAGGCAAATGATTATCAGTTAGAGTTCAAACCTGACACAATCAGTATATCAAACAGCAACGTTGGCAGTGGTGCAGAGGGTTCCATTAGCTTGGATGTTAAATCTGAAGCAACCTTTGAACCTGTATCCGCCCTATTTGCGTACAACCATCTAAACGCTCTTTGTGAACTGTTTGATGGGGATATCGTCTGCTATGTGGTGCTCCGAAACAAGAAGATTATGTATTTACTAGTGAATACAGAAAAGAAAGTGTTCTTTTTCGTTCCCAAGGATATTTGATGAATACAAAGAAACGGAGTTGCAGTATTTGTGGTAATCCACTCAAAAAGGATAAACAACTTAAAAATTTTGTAGATGGGGCAACTTTTGAGATTTCGTTTGGTTATCCAACCCCACTTGATGGGATAACATTTTCTGGAGCGCTATGTGTTGTTTGTGCAGACAGATTAGCACAATGTGGTTCTTTAAAAATGATACACAATGAATTTGGGGAAGAAACGAAATATATCCCATTATTTAAATGATAATACCCTCATGTAAGCAGTGCTATTTAGGGCAACATTCACAACCCAATACCAAATTAGTAAACGGTATTGGTAATTCCAAAGCCCAAATAATGTTTGTTGGTGAAGCGCCAGGACAAACAGAGGCGTTTACCGGCATACCATTTACAGGGGACTCCGGAGAAACCTTCAATGAGCTTCTTGCTCTTGCAGGGATAAAAAGAGAAGACTGTTACATAACAAACGTATGTAAGTGCTGGCCTTGGAAGCTTGAGGATAACAAAAAAACTGGTGGAAAGTCGCTTGGGAACAAAGAACCAAAAGAATTTAAAGCAGAGATAACCATATGTAAAAAGTATCTTGTTCAAGAGATAGATGAAGTAAATCCAAAAGTTATTGTAGCATTAGGTGGAACCGCGCTATCTGTTTTGGAGGACAAAGTATCTAAAATTACAGAGCGTAAGGGTATTCCAGGTCTATACGGGAAAAAGAACTCATCTAGCCTTTATGGAAATAGAACATACATTATGCCAACCCTCCACCCATCCTACGTTAGAAGAAATGGAGGGGTAAGTACAGCGTTAGGAATTACAAAAGTTGCAGAAGAGGTGATATCCCATTTTAAACGCGCCCAAGAGATGGTGACGGATCAAACACTACACCTTGCCCACCAATATACATTAGTTGATTCTATTGAAAAGATGGAAGAGTGTAAAAAAGTAATTTTTGAAAAGAAGGTTTGTGCCTTTGATATTGAGTCCGTTGGGCTTGGAATTGACGATGATATTTTGGGTATCGGCTTTGCAACAGACATTGGAAAAGCCTATTATATCCCATTTTTGGTTAAAGCTTTTATGAGCACTAAGCTTGAAAGGTTTTTTAAACCAGATGATGAAAAAGTAATATTGGGACACCTTGCAAATATATTAGAATCTGAAGAAGTTTACAAAACAGGGCATAACTCAAAACTAGATATTAGAGTCATTAGAAAAAAATTAAACATTGAGGTAAAAAATCTGTATTGGGACTCTATGTGTGGCGCGTATCTATTAAATGAGAATGGGAAGCATGGATTGGAAGACCTTAAAAATGAGTTCTTAGATTTATTAGGGTATACAGACAAGTGCAACAGGGAATCAAATAATCAACATAATATGTCAAACTGTTCACTCAAAACAATATCTGATTATTGTATGGGGGATTGTGACGCTACCTATAGGCTGACAAAGAGCCAAACAAAGGAGTTTGAAAAATATCCCGATTTTCAATGGCTTATGGACAACTTTTATACCCCCCTAATGGATGTATTTAGCGATATGGAGTTTAATGGGGTGATGTATGACGCTACGACTGCCAACGAAAGAAAGATATCTTTTCAACAGCAGGCTGATGAGCTATTAAAAAAAATGCATATGTTGGTTGGATTTCAATTCAACCCAAATTCTCCACACGATCTTATAAGGGTATTATTTAATGTTCTAAAGTTACCCAAGGTAAAAGAGACAAAAGAGCATAACATCTGTACAGATAAGGATGTAATGACAGAGTTGGCAAAGGTACATGTAGTCCCAAAAATGATTGTAGACTATCGACATCTAAATAAAATGAACTCTACCTATATAGACAGGATGCTTGAAGAAATGGACTCTGATCATAGAGTCCACTTACCCTATAATCCTATAGGCACTGTTACTGGCAGACCCTCTAGCAGGGGGTTAATGAATATCCCAAAAACAGGGGATATTAAGAGTCTATTTATGGCCCCAAATGGTAGTAAGCTCGTACAAGGAGATTTGTCACAAGCAGAAGTCAGATGCTTTGCCCACTACGCCAAAGAAGAGTTCTTAATAAAAACCTTCGCAACAGAAGGTATAGATGTTCATTGTTTAATCGCTTCGGAAGTTAAAAATATATCCTATGAAGAACTGTTTAGGAAATCAAAAATAGAGGAGATACAAGAATTTGTTGACCTTCGACAAGCTGCAAAAAGCTTAGTGTTTGGGATACTTTATGGTAGGGGTGCAGAATCGGTTGCAGAAGAAAACAATTTATCATTAGAAATGGCAGAAGATTTTCTAAGAAGGTTCTTTAAACGATTTCCAAGCTCAAAAAAGTGGATAGATGATACACACAAATTGGTACATGAAACAGGCCAAGTACAAAACATTTTTGGGCGCATTAGACGACTACCTGCAATCTTCTCAAATAAGGTGGATCTTGTAGCAGAGGCAGAGAGACAGTCGGTAAACTCAATCGTTCAGGCAACTGCATCAGATTGGACTATTTTGGCTTTAATAGCAATTTATAGATACATTAAAGAACACCAAATGCCAGCAAAGTTGGTTCTAACTGTATATGATAGCATTGTAATCGAAACAAAAGATGAATACATTGAGCAAGTTAGAAGGTTGCTTGTAGATAACATGGAGCATAAATGGCATCAAGATTTTAGCGTTAAAATGAAGTGTGACACCGACATTTATTCTTATTGGGGCAGAAAAATTAAGAAGGTAGCTTGACAAAAACCTTAAAATTTATTATATTATATTAATGAATATCTTCGCCTCATCCGACCACCATTTCGGCCATAAAAACGTCATAAAATACTGCAATCGTAAGTTTAGCAGTATTGATGATATGGATGCCTTCTACATTAAACAATGGAACGAAACGGTTAAACCAAATGATCACATGTATTATTTAGGGGATTTGTCGTTTCATCCAGAGCAATATTTAGATAAGTTAAACGGACAAATCCATTATATACTGGGTAATCACGATTTTAAAAAAGGTAACAAAATAATCACATTTAAAAATGTGGTTAGTGTAGAACGGTTTGAAACCATAAAATTGGATGAAATTGATATAACCCTATGTCACTATGCATTACGAGTATGGCCGAAGTCCCATTTTAACTCATATAGCCTACATGGGCATTCACACCAACATTTGGAAGAATGGGGGAAGAGCCTTGATGTGGGCATTGATGCTGGGCACATATTTGAATGGGCTGAAATAAAAGAGATAATGAAAAACAAACCGGATAACCCCAATCTTGTAAAGAGGGAACATGAAAGAATTGAGGACATAGTTGGCTAAAGAACAACCTGTTGTACTAAAAGGGGTGGTCATAGACGCAAAGCCTGGGGCTACATTTGTTGTTGAACTCCAAAATAAACACAAAATTTTGGCGAAGGTTTGTGGAAAGATGTTGCTAAATCTCATCCACGTTATTGTGGGGGACAAAGTTACCGTAGAATGCTCTCCTTATGATTTAACACGCGGTAGGATTACCGTGAGGGAGTTGTAATGCTTATAGGACTAATTGGAAAACTAGGGTCTGGAAAAGACGAAGCGGTAAAACAATTACAGAGTATGGGGGCAGACATTGTAAGGGTTGCCTTTGCAGACGAACTAAAAGATATGGTTCGGCAATATTTTGGTATTTCTAAAAAAGAGATTTTGGAAAAACCTCAACACATTAGGGATATGCTACAAAAAGTTGGAGATATTATTAGACATGCCGATCCCGACTATTTTGTTTCCGTTGTGGCAAAGAAAGTAATGGCAATGTCTGAAAGAATTACCAGCCTTGATAAGCACATTGTTATAAGTGATACCCGCTTTATGAATGAATGCAACTATATTTCCATGTACGGGTTTAACGTCAAGGTTATACGTAATAAACGAAATATAAAGTATAATTCAAAAACGTACAAACATCCCTCCGAAACTACTGTGGACAAACTAAAGTATGATTTTATTTTATATAATGATGGGGCAAAAGAAGAGCTTGGGAAAAGACTCAAAGCACTTATTCAAAATATGAAAACAAAGTTCGCACTAGAGCATCCTGCAAACAAATTTCTTAGTAGAGGAAAGCTGTGATCCTTATTGGTGATAGTCATATACAACGTACCGATCCCCTTGGTATCATTGAGGAGGATGGGTTAAACACCCGTCTAAAGGACAAGCTGGCCGCAATCTCTTATTGTGTAGATTACGCAGTAAAAAACAATCATATGATAGTGTTTTTGGGGGACACATTTCACGCAGTCAATCCAACAGAAACCTTGCGTAAAATGTTTTGGCGAACCCTTAAACCCGCATTGGACAAAAACCTTCAAATACGTATTCTTATTGGGAACCACGATACTACAGGGCAGTCATACAATTTTTCAGGTGATCGGGAGATTTTGGCAAAGAATATAAAAATTATTCAAGAGTACGAAACGGAAACATTTGGAAACCAAATAGTACATTATTTTCCTTTTGCACCTAAAGAAAAGATTCTTGAGTGGTTTAAAAATGTAAAGGATACAGATTTGGTTTTAGGACATTTTGAAATAGAAGGTGCAGAGCTTGCACCAGACAATACCTCTATCAGGCAAGGGTTAAAGCTGTCCGATCTTACAGGAATGGTTCTTCTTGGGCATATACATAAATTTCAAATTTTACGCCAATTTCCTCTTGTTGCATATGTAGGTTCTAATGTTAAGTGTGACTTTGGAGAGGTGAATAATCGGAAGGTTTTTGCTGTGGTTGGTAATAAAATAGAGTTTATAGATATACCCCAACGAAAAATGTATCAAGCAGAGATAAACGAAGCTGCTCCTGCAATCCTTTCGCCAGAACTTACCCCAAAGGAATATTACGAAAATGGAGTACTGTTAAAGTTTAAATTCAAAGGTTCAAAGGAGTGGGTTAAAACCGTCAACAAACCAATGTTCAAAAAGAGGTTTAAAAACGCCATACGAGTTGTGACGGAAGAAGAGTTCATTGATACAGACCGCAAAGAGTCTATCGTCACATCCAATATGGAAGAGAGGGTTGCACATTATATAAAAGAAAAGAACCGCCCAAAATCTTATCTGGATGTTGGCATAGAGATTACGAAGGTTGTTAATGAGGTTGAGTTATGAAATTAAAAACCTTAAATATACACAACCTGTACTCATTTGGGAATGCTGTCTGTGTATTTGCAGATGGCAAAACCATCATACTTGGGAAGAACAATGATGATGCTGGCATGGACAGTAATGGTTCTGGAAAGTCATCCATCCCAAACATTGTATTTTGGGTTATTACAGGGGAAATCTTCCAAAAGGAAAACACTGACGAAATCATTAGACATGGAGAAAAAGCAGGTTATGCAGAACTAACCATTTCGGACGGTTCTAATGAGCTAAAGATATCACGAGGCAGAGGCAAGAAGTTTTTAAAAGTCATTTATAATGGGCAAGACAAAACTTGTACCACCGACAGTGAAACACAAAAAGAACTGTTTAAGATACTAAACGTGTCGCCATTGCTTAAACCATCAGAATATGTTTCCGACTATCTCAATACCACATATTTTAGCACCGCAACCGTAAAAGGGTTTATGTCAAAAGACACAACCTCAAAGGAGAGGTTTGGTCTTATTGAACGGTTTATTGGGGCTAAAAAATACACGTATGCGTCAAACTATGCCAAGGACAAAAAGAAAGAGCAACTGTCAAAGATTACGGGACTGTTGGAAGAAATTACTGTTAAGGAACAGTTTTTACGGGACAACCCTGAAGAGGGGGTGAAAACAAACCTTATTGAGCAGGAGGCTGACTTAGCAATAACAACCACAAAAATAAAAGAATATGAGGGAGTCATATCGCAGTTTCAAGCTAAAAGAGCGTTGAAGAAAACAATTGAGGCACAGGAAAATGCGTTAAGTGAGAAGAAAAAATCCGTTACAGACAGGCTTGATGTTATAGACCAGCTTATTACTAAAAACACTAAGGACATTGAGAGTCTTCATGCCGAAATACAAAGGAGAAAAGCATTAAAACTTGAGGTTGAAAAAGACCAAGCAACAGCTACAATCCATATTGGAAGACAAGCTAAAATAGAGGAGCAGATAGCTGCTCAAAATAAAAGCTCTACAGAGTGCGCTTCATCAAATGGCGTTCTTCAGATGGAACTTAAAAGCCTAAATAACCAATTATCTAATAACTACAAATGTCCTAAATGCGCCACTTCCTTGATGATGAATAAAAATGAGCTATCCGAAATAAATATTTTAGCCCTCCAACAAAGAAAAACTGAAGTAGAAACTGCAATAGGATTAAATAACAATACTTTACAAAACAACGTAAATATTATAGAAGCACTTGGATCCGAAGTTAGAGCCATCACAACCTTTTTACAGCAATACAACACTAAAGTTGGAGCTTTGAACTCCACCTCTATAGAAAAAGTAGAAAGTCAAATCAAAGAACTTGAGCAATCCACAATAAATTTTACCAATCAGAACAACTCTATAGTGGACCAGGGAGAAGTGGAGGTAAACCAGCTATATTGTGAAATAGACCGATGGAAACATGAATACAATGCAACACCAGACCTTGACCCCACAATCGAAACAAACTTGGCGGAAGAGAAGCGTAAGCTGGAATTTATTAATCGTGAAATAGGGCAGCTAACCAGAAGATTGGAAGAAATAAAAAAAGTAAGAATAGAACTTGGAACCATAAATAATAAAGTTTCAAATCAGAAAACCATTGTAGATATGTTTGGGTTTTGGGAGATCGGGTTTAACGAAATAAAGATGAATATCATTGATGAGTTTCTACCTGCCTTCGAGGAACGGGTAAATCATTATTTAGCAAAGCTTAAGGTAGAAATGAACGTGTCGTTTGATACACAGAAGGAGAAGGCTATTGTCACAAAAAAGGATGCCGATTTGGGACGTATGTATAAAGAAGAGTTTAACGTAGAGGTTCTTAAGGGAGATATTAACATCCCATTTGGAATGCTGTCACAAGGAGAACGTGGACGTATAAGCTCATGTGTTGGATTGGCCTTGCGTGAATTAACAAAAGAGAGGGGTTCAAACATATTTGACTTCTTTTTTATGGATGAGATTGCAGATGCCCTTGATGAAACGGGTTTGAAGGAACTCACAATGCTACTAGATGAAACAGAAGGGCAGAAAATCGTTATTAGCCACAACGATGCATTTAAAGACTATTTTGATAACAAAATAGTCGTAGAAAAAACAGATGGCGTATCAACCATCAATGATAAAGAGTAAATTAAGTGATCAAGAGATAGACATGCTTTTGGCTTGGGCGGCATCCAAACCAGAAAATGTTGTAAAGTATGTCAACAAACTACTATATGAAAGAAGTTTGAAAGACGATGGTTGCTTTTTCCCAATAGCCTTTCGGACAGAAAATGGGTGCTTTGCAAAGGAATGTATGAGGAAAATAATTGACTTTATTGAACAACTTAATAACAGGAAAGATAAGAAGGTTGTAGAAAAAACCATAAAATACATTAGGAGTCTATGTGCTTAATCTAGTCCAACTAAATTATAACGAATTATCAAAGTCAAAAAATCCTTTTGCTGATTTTGTAAAGATTATTCGAGAGCATCTTAAATCTGTAAAAGCCTCTTATGAGGAAGATGTTGTGCAGCAAAAAGAAGCGTTGGTGAAACTTCAGAATTCCATAGCAAAAGACAAAGACACAACTGTAGTGAAGGTTCAGTTAGATACCAACGGAAAGGCACTTGAGCAGCTTATTTTGGAATCTGAAACCAAGCTAAGTGTCTTAAAGCGGCTATATAACGAAGCTAAAAATGTAAAGATAGACTATTTTGACCACATTGTTACAGAGATTGAAAGCCATATTGCCAAACGAGAGACAGAAATAAAAACATATACCAGAATTAAAGAAAGCTTTGTTTCATTTGATAGTCTGTCAGAGGAAGAAAAGCAAAAGCGGTTAGAAGGGTATAACAAAGCCATTTTAAGTAATATTGAGCAGTGCGAAAAATCCATTTCAGAGTATCAGCATAACATAAGATATTTTGAGGACACTCTTAGTAAACTATGAAAAAGATAAGTCCTGATTTAAAAAGCGTGGAAAATGCATCTGGCCTTAAATGGTATATCGGGTTATACCTTGGGCTGGCACGTGTCTTTATGAACATAATAAAAAAGAAGGTTTTGGTACATGAAAATGTAAAGTCTATTTTGATCCCATCCATTTCAGCCAAAGATCCAGTCACTAAAAAAGATATTCTGATAAACATAATGGACAGATATTTCTTTGTTGGAACAGAAAAGGAAGTAAAATCAGAGCAGGACATTGGACTTGAAGATACTTATGGTACAATCATCCTTCTAAGAGACGAGAATCATAAGCTATCAAAGATATCCATAAAAGACATTGAAAAGGTTATAAATAGTCAAGTAAAGAAAAACATTCAAGAGAACGTAACCATAACTATTACTGCTGGAACCTTTAAAAACTGGCAGGGTGTGGTGGAAAAAAAGCACCATGATAAATTGTTGGTACGATTCATGGTGGACAAGTATGACTATTCAACTGAAATTTCGCCAATACTATGCAGATTGTAGATCAAGTACGCGAAGAGTTCAATAGACCAGAGGATATTTTTAACGATACCTCCATTGATAATGCTTTAAAAGATATCAAAGAACATCTTACAAAAGAAGAGCTTCTTTGTGTCGCCCTGTATAAACATTCTAAAAAACAGCGTAATGATGTTTATCGTGTTTATCTGGAAAAGCATTATGGAAAAACCTTAACATGTTCTGGGGTTTCAAAACGCAAAACCCGCACATTAAAAGTTTTAAAGGCTGTCGGTGCAATGCTAACATACAAACAAGGCAATGGTATTGACATCAGAATGAGAAGGTTGCTTACAAAACGGCAATATGCTATAGTTAGTATGTATGAACGAAGGTTGCCAAACAATGAAATTGCAGAAAAGACAGGAGTTGGAACCCATAGAGCCGTTGAGAGGGTTTGGAAAAGGGCAGTCCACAGATTATATGAAAAAGGGGATGAAAATTTAAAGACTTATTTGGAATATCTTAAAATCGTATTAAGGTTCTCAAACAAGCACCCAATAACCAATATAAAAAAGACTTGACTTTTTCTCTAAAATATGTTATATTATAAGTAGAGAAAAAGGAGGTTTTATGAAATATCTGATTTTAGCAATCTTTATGGTTTTTACGATGTCAGAAGGTTTTGACATCAATACCGACAGGGCAGCGGTGAGGGCTATTCTTGATTCTAATGGGCTTCAGAGCGTTCCTATTGGGGACTTTAGTCACGAAGGTTCACTTGGGCGTATCATTCACATCTATCATGATGGAAATTGGATTTGGAGCACCCCAAAAAAATATGCCAAGTTGACGAAGATTCCGGCAGAGATCGGCAACCTTACGGAACTGCAGGAAATTGACCTGCTAAACAACTCCATAACCTCCATTTCAGATAGCATTAGAAATTGTAAAAACCTTCAAAGGTTTGACGTTTCAAACAACCTTTTAGACTCCCTACCAAAATTAAATTTTAGGTCTATTGCGGCATTTTATTTTAAAGTATACCACAATAAATTACAGAAAGTATCAGACAGCATTTGCAACCTTCGACAACTTACATGGGATACCCTTCGATTAAACGACAACCTTCTAAGATCCCTTCCTTCGTCTATCGGCAACCTTAAATCCTTGGTTTCGATCTATGCCCAAAACAACCTTCTGGATTCCATCCCATCATCTATTGGCTCCCTCCCAAACCTACACTGGTTGCAAATGGATTACAATAACATAACATACTTGCCCAAAACCATCGGAGATACCGGAAAATGCATTATAGTTTGGGCAGACCATAACAAAATAAATAGTATCCCAGTTGAAATGATTAACTCACATGTTGGGGCGTTATATCTTGACTACAATTGCATTTGCGCCAGAAATTCGGCGTACAACTGGTTCACTTCTAGCAACTTTAATCTTGATGGTTGTGGGGCCATTTTGTACGCTGATAATCAGAATTGCACCCGTATTGAGTCACAACCTTCTTCACCCTTAGAACCCTTTAGCATCTACCCTAATCCTTTCTGTGGCACAACCTTCATTAAGACAGAAGGTTTGACAAAGATATTTGATTTGTCTGGACGGCTAGTACTTCAAACCTCAAAGAACACGGTTTTTAACGCCCTTCCAGGCGTTTACATTCTTAAAAGCAATGGCAACATTAAGAAGGTTGTTTCCATAAGATAGGGGAAGCCATGTTAAAAGGTTTCAGCTTTGCTAAATGGGGTAAATATCCTGCAAAAGGTGTGTATTATTGTTTACCAACGAAAGACTGCTCTCATTGGCTACTATATAAGGTTACAGAACGCAATGTAGATACGGGCACTGATTTTATCCCTGATTATGAATTAACACACGGAATGCAATTTGAATTTGTTGTACAATATTTTCAAGAAAACTTCAACGTAGATATTTCAGATATTGACAAAACATGCTTACCTCGTGGACGAGTAGACCCAGCAACCGTAGATGGAAAATCTGTGTGGGTGGTACTACATGGAGGAGATACCCCACAACGAATTCGTCATCAAATTATTTCTGAATTTGGGTTGGAAGGAAATCCAAATGTAGTTTGGGAAGAGGATACGTTTGAGAGGATGAATCCAGACGCAGAACAGCGTTTAATCCATAGAGTTCCTGCATTAGAAGGTTTGTACAAAAAAGGATACTAATCAATAAAATATATGAATCTTTATTTGATTGATGGGCATGCGGTAGTCTACAGCTACTACTACGCTTTCCAAAACAACCCTCTGACAAATTCCAAAGGTGATAACACCTCATCTATGTTTGGTATGGCAAAAATCCTCACAACCCTATTTAAACACTATGAGATGAGCCATATTGGGGTTATATTTGATTCACCCTATAAGACATGGCGAAAAGAACTCTATCCAGAATATAAAGCAACCAGAAAATATGTTGATGACATAAAGCCACTTATTGAAAAAACATACCTTATGTGCAAAACATGGGGTATATATAGTGAAGCTTTTAAAGGGCTTGAGGCGGATGACATTATAGGCTTCATAGCAAAAAAAGCAGAGGCGGATGGCTTTAAGGTTTTTATTGTAACCAAGGACAAAGATTACTGCCAGTTAGTTTCAGACAACATTCTTTTGGTTGACCTTGGAAGCAAAATAGGTAAAGAAGAGTCTACCATAATAGACCGTAATGCTGTTAAGGAAAAACATGGTGTATACCCTGAACAGATACCAGACTATCTTGCACTTATTGGTGATTCGTCTGACAACATATCTGGCGTACCAAGCATTGGGAAAAAAACAGCGGCGGAGCTAATTTCAAAATACGGTTCTGTCAAAGGAATTCTAGGAAGTCTTCAAGACATGAACGAAAAGAAACGAAAGCTGTTTGGAGAACACTCATTAACCCTTGAACGAGACCTTATCCTCACAAAATTCAAAACTGATATTGTATTACCCATTAACTGGGACGAGTTTCAAAAGCCCCAAAACCACAACATAAAATTACTTGAATTACTTGAGAATGAGTTTGAGTTCTACTCTATTTTGAAAGAACTTGTCTAGAACTGATTGAACCCATCAAGTCGTTTGAACACCCCATTTTTCATAACTATACCAGGGGAACGGACATATAAATCTGGCGCATGTCCCGAAACATATACTTTACCAATAACAATTCCTCCAATAGTCTCATTAGAATCAAGCGGTGGGTAATACCCATAAGCCGTACCGATTGGAACTGCGATAGCACTTTGAGATGCATAAAATTCCACTTCAGGTTCAAATTTTGTTGCCCTTGGTAATTGGTACACCGCATGATCTGTATAATCCATTAGTTTATAATAACCCCTGTTACGTACACAAAGATAGGCGTAACTTCCATAAATATCCGAATCCATAGTTGCGGGGAAAGGAACTGTAACCAACCTTCTTTCAGATAAGTGTATTCTATTTCCATAACCATCATAGGCTGTTCCACAATTTATAAGGTATTCCGTTCCATTTTGGAAAAGAATCTCAAAGTTACCATCAGCCACACTTGTAGTTGACGGCACAAACCCCGCATAGGACGAGCTTGAGCATGAGCTAAAGCTTGAACTGGAACTAGAGCAACTTGAGCTAGAGCATGAGCTTGAACTTGACGACATATTATCCCTTAATAAGTATTTCTAACAATCCCCGGATATTTTAATTTGTTCACAAAATGCCGCTTCACTTCCGTTTGCAGAATCTCTACACTTCTGTCCATAACCCTATTTTCTACATTGAATCCGCTATTAAAAGTGTATTTTGGGTTCCCTGTAGGATTAAACGTGTAGTTGATTGCATTTGACTCTGGTGTAAACAATACAGGTCCAAGAGATGAGCAGGATGAAGAGTAACTTCCTAGACCTGCAATACTAGAACCCGATATGCTAGAGCTTGAGCATGAACACGAGCTTTCGCTACAGCTTGAAAAGCTACTTGAGGAAAAGCTACAGCTACTTGAGCATGATGAACTGCTAGAACAGCTTGACGAGCAAGAACAGCTACAACTACAAGAACAACTACTTGAGGAACAGCTTGAACAGGAGCACGAGCTTGAGGAACAACTTGAACAAGAGCAACTACACGAAGAACAACTTGAACTTGAACAACTACTAGAACAACTGCACGATGAGGAAGAGCAACTGCTTGACGAGAATGGGGGAAACAACCAATTGTTATTGTTGTGTGAATCAACACTAGTGCCGTCAGATGCATCGATTTGACTTCCAATGGAAGCGTTACTATATGAGACATCAACATATGTTACAGAAGGAGTAAGATCATCAACATCCAAAAACCATTGTGCTACCCCTGTTGGACGTAAAGTTAAAACATTTCCAGCAGACCCATTCCATGCGATAGCTGCAAAGTTAAAAGTTTCTCCACTACCAAAGGATATGTAATCATTAGGCCGTAGAGTAAACGTGCCAAAGCACGAAAATCCACTTGGGAACGATATGTTTCTTCCAGCCCCCGCAAGAGTCCCAATAACTCCGAAGGTTGCTCCATCAAAATCCATTGAACCATCCGCAGCCAATATAAAAGTACCACTAGGAGCGACAGTAACCGTATCAAACAAAACATTCCCTCTAAAATAAACTGTTGTACCTGCAGCTAAGGTGCAATTTGTTAAAGACCATGATGTTGCGTCAAGAACTGCATCAATACTTGAGGAAATGTTTGCATCAGAAACAAGATTTTTGCACAACAAACCACCATTAACCATAAAATTATCAAATGTTATAGTATGGGTAGCTCCTGTTATAGTTACATCTCCAAGGTCTCTACTTTTGTGTACTAATACTACAATATCTGTTGATAAGCCAAACGTCACTCCTCCTGATGTTGCAATAGTATTTAATGGATAAAGAGTTGATGAAGCATGAATCTCAAGGGTTCCGCCATTAAAATCTATGGTTCCACTAGTAATTAAGGTTGTTCCCGTAACATCTAACAGATGATTGTTCAAATCCAAGGTTTGAGCATATGCCGAAATGGTTAGTGTTAAACATTCAGATGCAGAATTTAATGTGCAACGTCTCACTGAATTAGCATCAAAAATAACTTGAGTACTGCTGGATGGAACCCCTGCTCCACCAACTCCACCAGTGGTATAAGACCAATTTAGGGGGTCATTCCATACCGCAGTTACACCATCATCGACATAGTACCTTACCCCCGTGTCACTTCCAGACGAGCTACTTGAGGAACACCAACTAGATGAGCTACTAGATGAGCAAGAACAAGAGCAAGAACTTGACGAACTACAAGAACAAGAGCAAGAACTTGAAAATGAAGAGCTGCAAGAGCAAGAGCAAGAACTTGACGAACTACAAGAACAAGAGCTAGAGCAAGAGCAGGAGCAAGAACTTGATGAGCTACAAGAACAAGAGCTTGAGCAAGAGCAGGAGCAGGAGAAAGAACTTGATGAGCTACAGGAGCAAGAACTTGAGCTTGAAAATGAAGAACTACAGGAACAAGAACTTGAACTTGAAAATGAAGAACTACAGGAACAAGAACTTGAACTTGAAAATGAAGAACTACAGGAACAAGAACTTGAACTTGAAAAGGAAGAACTACAAGAGCAAGAGCTGGATGAACTACGGGAGCAAGAACTTGATGATGATGATGAATAAAAATTCCACCCATCATTATTCCCATTATTTACCCCTAAAATATCCAATATATCTTCACCAGGAATAGCATTGCTGTCCCTAACATCAACATATTCTACAGAGGGGGATAATGAGTTTACTTTAAGATTCCACTGTTGCCCGTTTGTTGTTGATTGTAAAACTATACGCTCACTGGACGTACCAACCCACGCAATGTTTGTAAACTCAAACTGGTCTGCGTGGTTGAACTTTACGGTACAATTTCCATTAATGGTACAAGTTCCTGTTAAAATAAAAGATTCGTTAAGAGTAACATCGGCTGTTCCCGCCCCAGTATCTAATATTTCTAAATCATAGACAGAATTTCCAGTAATACCAGTATCCCCAAAATCAGCAATCACACCACCAAGCACAGGAAATATTTCAATTTTAGATGTTCCGTAATTTATTTGTATATCCGCAGAGTTATCAAAGTTTGTCGTTCTAAGTGTACCCGAATTTATTCCAAATCCGCCCCCAATTATACATACTAGACCGTCATTGGTAAGGCTAATATCAAAACCATCATAGTTTTCAATCATCCCACCTACAATTAAATCCCCACACACCAAGTTTGCTTTTAAATACCAATATTTGTACTCTATAAGGGAAGGGAGAATGGTAATATTTTGAATGGTGGCGGTTGTTATGGTCATCCAAGGATTATTTGCATTACATTCAAAATATATTGGATTTGTCCCCAAATCACGGTCAAGTGTTGTTGAGTTTCTGAAAGTAACATCCACACATGTCCAAGTTCCTGATGTAATACTGGCAACACCATTTACAGTAAGAGATGCCCCCACACTCATATTTACTGTGACACCTCCAGGAATAGCATCGGCAGTAAGCGCAGCACATTCTGCATCAATATCTATAAGTAAATTAGGTGAGTTAATATCTAAATAAACGTCATTGCTACTGTCTGGTATAGGTGCACCACCTGCACCCCCAGAAGAAATTGCCCAATTTCCCTCATCAGACCACGTATTATCCACATCACCCACAAAATATCTATTACTACTGGCGGGAGAAGAGCTACTGCAAGAACAAGAACAAGAGCTTGAAAAGCTGGAGCTGCAAGAACAAGAACAAGAGCTTGAAAAGCTGGAGCTACAAGAACAGGAGCTACAAGAACTAAAACTTGAACTTGAACTTGAACTTGAACTTGAAAAGGAAGATGAGGAAGAGGAAGAGGAAGAGGAAGGAGGTTCATTTGCGTACAGTACATCAATTTCCTCTTGACTTAAAGCATGATCGTAATAACGAATATCATCTAATTTCCCATCATACTTTACAGTTGGCGCGTCCGCACGCTGCCCAAATTGAATCTCATCTGTAGCCTCTTGCCAAGAACCTCTCACTCCAGTACCTTCCAAAACCGCATCAAAATAAATTCTTGGCGCATCTGCCGACATTGTTCCAACAATAAGATGCCAATTTCCATCATTAAGAGTGTACGGATCAGGAAATCCCTCCGCATGAGAACTTTCTCCTTCACATTTTAATGAGAGCTGATTGTTGTTTTGTACACAAACAATCCAGCGACCAGCAGACCAGGGTCCACGGGTTACAAAAAAGACCTCAATACCAGCAGAACTTTGTACAGTTTTTATCCAAAATGCTATCGAAAAATTCCCCGTACCCACTCCATTAGGAGAAGTCAAAACACGACAATACTGGGTAGAGGCACTTGCAAACGGAAGGCTATGAGTTCCAACTATACAATCGGTACTCCATTCATTTCCAACAAAATTATAGAGGGTTGAGTTATATCCCCCAACAGAATCTACAGCAGTAGTTCCAGAAGCTTCGTCTAACTTCCATCGAGATATTAAAGCCATCTTTTTTCCTTACTATCCGACATTATCCATCCTTAAGAGTTAAATTAGGTGAACGAACTTCGGTGTCCAATGCATAAGAATTACCAACAACATTCAATTTTGATATTATTAACCCATCATTTCCACTTGGGTACTTCCATCCGTCAAGACCAAGATATACTGAAGTATCAATAAAGAACTCAAGCCCAACAACTGTTTCTGTTGAGTGCCTTGTACCGTCATAAGGATGTACTTTATAGCCTGTTGGTTGAATAGCTGCCTTAACACACAGATATACGCTATCAGACGCTCCTGTAGGAACATAAAGCTTATACGATGCGTTGCTTGGGTGGTTCAACCTTATTCCATTCTGGTCTATTCCAACACCCGCAGTAATGGTTATGTTATGTCCAGAAATATCCCCTACTTCCAATCCCCACGAAAAGCCAGCATACTTTATAAAATCTTTAGTAATATCTGTCAACTCATTTATAAGGTATTGTTGAAGCATATTAAGGTTGTCCGCAGTCACATCAAAACCGTGATTGAAAACAACACCTGGTAAATTTAATCCTTCTTCTACTAACATGTTACGTTCCTTTCAAAAAGGTATGGTAAGAGGTTCCATACCGATATCCTTTTTGTTCAAGCGCATATTTAAAGATGTCTGACTTGGAGTTTAACCTACATACATTACCAACTGCACCAGTTAAAACCTCAAAATTGTTATCTGAATATTCAATCGTTGAGTTTCCAGAAATATCGACAAATGCACCACTAGATGACATAGGTAATAGAACATTCGTTCTATAAAGATAATCATTCTCTGACATCCCATAAAGACCATATCCTAAACGACTAGAACCTTCTATTTTGCAAACGCTATCGGAATCACTTGATGATTTTCCTAGTAATTGAAATTCATAATAGTATTGGTATGTTACAATAACATCCCCAATAGCCGAAACAGATGCCGTTGAGTTTAAATTAATAATGGTTTTATCAATGGCATCCTGTTTGGCAAATGGGTTATAAGTTCCAGTAGCCAACGTTTCAAATACAGGAGCAATTCCAGAGGTACTAGCAGCTAAGGTTGAATAAACTTCAGGATCAGATGGATAAGCATCTGGTGTAGTTGCAGCACCTGTATGATAAACCCTCAATAGCGTACCATTTATTGGTAGTCTTGATAGTTGAACGTATTTATTTCCAGTATATGACACAGCCGACACAGACGCAACCTTCGCAGATGTTGACAAAATTTGTATGGTTTCTGCCGTAAACGTTTTGTGCATCACATTAACACTAATTGCACTATTGACTGTATCAACACTTGTTATGGTTCCAACAGCCTTTGAGGTTTGACCGTATATTATTGCATCTACTACAAAATCCACAGGAATTGATGATAGGGTAAGAGTAACGTCTGTAGTATATTTTATATCCTCTTGGCGTATTCTTTCGTTTACGGTTCTAACATAAGGTAAAGGTTCCGAGTTCGAGTCCAACACCAAAAGCTTTCCCCACCTTGTTGTACCATCCACATAAAAGTATTTTTCAGAATTAGATGCTTGGTAATAATAACCCCGTTGAAACTTTTCATAAGAGATAATTGGTGCTCTTGTGGGATCCGAATGCCCTGCCATAGTAACGATGGTTTTATCTGGAAAACCTTCGGCGGTCAACATAAAGCCAGTATTAAGAATATTTGAATCGTCTTCCCCCATATTTAGACGATGTGCCTCATATTTGTATATGTTTTGTAAAATGTCTGTTACATCCAATGTAACCCACGAAGGAGTATCAAGTTTTGGTATGTAAAACTCTTTAAGATATATTGCATCCTTTGAATCCTTTGCTCCATCAGTAGTCCAGTCTTTTGTCACCCATTCTTGTGTGGTACTCGAATACGCCCCGTCAAGAAGGTTGTAGCCCGTAAGGGACATTTTTTCACGGAAGTTCCAACAGACATCAGAGGTATCATAGTTCTTTCTTATTCTATACAGTCTTAAATATCCTGCATTAGTGTTGTTATAGACAAAAACCTTAAGAGAAGCTTTTTTCAACCAAGTCATATCCGAAACAGTATGGCTAAACCGTAGGATAGCCCGTTTTTCCCCATATATCATATGGGTTGCATCAAGACTAACCCCAGAAGCTCCATCATCTCTTTCCAAAACAACCCCATCAGCCTCCAAATTGTTAAGAGAATTGTATTCACTAATATTTGTAGAATAGTATGGAAGAAGGTATGGTCTTGGGGGTATAGCTATCGTTGGGTCTGTTTTGGAGAGGATACAAGAAAAATTACTTGCATCAGAACTGGCGTAGGTTAATGGAGTGTCTGAAAGCTGATGCTTTTTGTTGTACATATTTACATTAAAATTTTCCCAACCAAGATATTTGCTGTGCATTCTGATTAAGGTTGGTTCAGTACCCGAATACAAAACTCCAGCGCCAGTTTCTCCATCAGAAAAGTTAACAGACAATAAAGAAGCAGCTATAGGATTTGTGACAAATAAGGTTTGAACATCTATTCCTAATGTAACCCCACCAGAAATGTGCGCTCGAAACAAATAGGTGTTTGGCGTGTTTCCACCACTGTTAAGAACTTCCAACCATCCTTCGCCAAGCCCCGTACCTACGCCAGATGGGGAACAGTATAATTGGGTGTACGCCCAAAACCTGTCGTCAAGAAGATCAAATTGAAAATGGTTGTCTGTACCATACGGCATAAGATATCCACGATATTGATCCATCCCACTTGGTATAACATAAAGTTTCTGCTCACGGTCAGACTTCCACCAGTGATATTTGTTGTATTCCAAAACCGATTGCTGTGTCATTCCAAAAATGTTGTTACAAGCATTGTTTATTCCATACACCCTACCAACATTATCAATGTTAGTAAAAGAACCTTTTAAAGCGTTTTTGTACTGCCTTATTCCCTGATCCATTGTTTGGGATTTTAAAGGTTTTAGCCCAAGCAAGGTTCCAAAACCATAATACAGATCAGCGATAGAAATTTCTTTTTGTGAGGATACAGAAGGTTTGAACCCTTTTGTATAAATATATGGATAATCAATATATTTGTCCGCCACTACTTGAATATATTTTTCATAAAGAGTTAAAAACTGTTCTGCATACCCCATCAAAAATGTGTGTATTAGATATGCATTAATATGGACAAGATGCCCATTAGTGTTTATTGTAGTGTCTTTTCCAAATATCTCCTGCTGCTTCTTTGTCATAAAGAAGGTTACATTGCGCTTGGCATAAAGTGCGGTAGCATCAGCAGGAGCAGAGGCAATAAGAGCATTGTCAACGTAAAGATTGAACCCATTTAGCATTTTGCAAGTAGTCTGCCAAAGGTGTTCATCCGCCGAAAAATGTGCGGAAGATGATTGATCGTAAACTCTGGTTCCAGGCAAAGTCTGTACAAGAAACTGAAAGAATTTGTTAGAATAGCTGTCAGAAGGCTCAAACCCAAGACTATCAACTACCTTGCCACTATGCGTAACAGTATAATCTGATGTGTTTGTAATAACACTATTTGTTACCCTTACAAACCTTATTTTGTAATAATAAATGTTTCCAACACTAACGTCAGAATCCGTATAACTGTCATAACCTGTCCATTGAAGAGTGTCAAGAAGTTCGAAGGTTTCAAGATCACTTGAACGGTAAACCTCCGTATAGAGGTCTGTGTAAGCGTCAGAAGTGTTTACATGTTTTGCCCAATGAAGGTACATTGTACCACTAGCCGTAGGAACAACCGTAAAATCCTGCGGCGGAATTATGGAAACCGACAAGTCCGCTTGAAACAAATAGTCAGGTAGAACTGGTAAGGTGGTAACTCTGTAAAACTTTGCCATTTTTAGCCTATTTTAGCCCATTCTTTTGCGTTCTACGGCACTCTAAGCCTGTTTTCGCCTACTATCATTGGTTCCTAAAGCCACCCTTAAAACGCATCCTACGAAGCCATGTTAAATAGGTTAAGTTAATTCTAATTAACTCAACTTAACCTATTAAACCACAAAACCATAAAATACCAACCGCAATAGGGTTTGAGCAAACATTATAAAAAAAGTAATAAAGGTTGCTCATATAAAATATGCAGTTAGTAGAGAACGTAGCCTGTCTTTGGTTTCCGTTCCATCTGGTTTTGCCAATTCAGAAAGTACATCCCTAAACATTCTCAAAACCGCAACCCGTCTTTGAACCGTAAGCTCTTCCGTTGTGATAAAACCTTCACAAAGCATTTTTATATATTCTGACGGCTCACCTTTTTTATATGCTGAAACAGCGTTTAAAATAAAGTTATCGTGAATATCAAAACGCTCTGGATCAAGGTCTTCTTTCCGATCACAAAGAATGGCTTGCTCTAAAAATTTCTTTGCATCTCCAGCCCTCATTTGTCATCCTCCTTCGTTGTCTCCTTGATCTTCTCCACAAGCTTTTTACCCTTACGCCCATCATCAACACTTCCCCAACATTCGAAGGTTGTGAAGATTTCAATAAGTTTATTGAACTCACTCTCCTTCAACTTCACCTCACAATCTTTGAAGGCTAACGACTCCCCACCAGCAACAGTTTTTTTATCTGCCGTGCTCTCAAGCTTCTCATACAGCTCAAGTCTTGTGTCAATCTCACTCGTAGTAAGACCCCTTTGAGGGTTTGTCGGAGCATTCACGATCTGGAAAGCAAATTTTGCTTCCTCAGCCGTCAGTTTAAGGTTTCTCATAGTTCATCCTTTCAATTAAGTTTAAGGTTTATCATTACAACAAATTTACATACTTCCATGAACCCAAAGATTTAAAACAAATCTTAGGATAGCCAACACCAGTAGCGATAGATACAACTAAAGAACCCTCTGGCAACCAAGGGAGACTACTCAAATTAAGAGTGGTGTATGGAACTTTTAAATAACCAAATGTTGAAATAGATCCAACTTGTGTGTCTGTATTAGGGTAGGCACCAGATGCAGTGCTAGGTACAAAAGAAATAACATTGGATTCAAGTTTAATATATGTGCTCATACTTGCAACAGTTGACAACTGAGTAAAGGTGCTTCCTACATAGAATACCGATTGAGAAGAGATAGTTAGTGTACAACTAGCTGGGGTGGAACCATAAATAGTTAAAGTATTTGCCAAGTTTGGGGAAAGTCGTGCATACGTGCTGTCTGCAGCTAGACAAGAATACCCATTAACAACCCCCGCCAACGCAGAAGTAGTTGCTTTAAAATAAACCCCCGTAGTATCTGTAACATAATATCCAAAACGATAATCTCCCGCCTTAAGCCAAATAGATCGCCTTGAAGATGAATCATAAACATTAGCCAAAATTTCATTGGAACTGTTACATATCAAATAGGTATCTAAATTACCCTGTACTCTAGCGTATGTTGACAGCCCAACAAACGCAGGTGTTATTGGTACTGGTGCAATATTGTGCCCAAACGCAGTGAGAGAACCTGTCATATACAGTCTATACGCCCCAGTAGGAAGATCATCCGACAAATAAGCGGTTGCACCCCCCAAAGCAAAAGAATACCCAGCAGTTGTTGCACCAAACTTCAATTTTGTCTGAGAACCTTCTATGGCGAGAGCTTGGTTACTGTTTTGATATGCATAAAGCTGATCTGACGATGTAGCTGAAAAGTACGTTGTTAACGTACCTTGCAATCTTAAATAGGTACTAGTAGCTACGGCCAACGGTTGCGTATAGGCTACCGTAAAATTATGCCCAAAAACACTCAAAGAAGGAGTAACGTAAAGGCTATATTGACCACTCGTAGCCCCTTGTAAATAAGAAGAGCTTGCGTTCAAAGAAAGAGTGTATGAAGACACATATTTTAATGTTGTTTGTGCACTATCAATTGCAATAGTTAAATTACCACCTCGATAAGCATAAATCTGATTTGAAGAGTTTGCCTGTAAATATGTTGTGGTTGTTCCCTGCAGCTTTATATCAGTTGATGTTCCAATAACAACAGGCTGTGTCGGAACTGCACTAAAACCATGCCCCAAAATAGTTGAGGTTGATGAGGACACAAATCTATAAGAACTTCCAAACCAACCTATAAGGGCAGACGCACTAACCCCAAAATAACTTGTGCCATCATAAGCAAGCTTAGAGGATGTGGACAATAATAACGCCTCTCTTCCACTAATAGTAACCCGCATTCCACGAGTCCCAAGAACATCCAAATTATAGTAAGGTGTTAGCGGAGCAGTTGCATATGTCCAAGCACCTACACCAACAACAGGTTCGTTACCAACCATATGAGTATGAATCAAAGTACGCTCAAATGTGGAACCCGTAGTAGGTAAGGTAATTGTAGGATTAGTGTCAAACCTTCTAATATGTACATTATTACTTGCAGGATCAACCGCAACTATAAAGTTTTGAAAAATAGCACCCAAGTCAAGTAGCGCACCAAAAGCCTGCGTTCTGTAAACGTTATATTGATCAGACTGTAAAAGTATTACCCAAGAGTTATCCGATGTCTTATAACAAGGAACACTTTCCCACCTAATAGCGTCTGTACCATTAGAATAATACACATTAAACCGCATACAAAGTTTTGTAGCCGTAGCATGTGTAGGATAGGAGGTTGCAGTTTCAGTCAAACTCGTTATCTCTGATGGTAAATTTGTTATCTCAAGATATTGCTTTATGTTGTTGTTCGTAACACCGTTTGTGTACTGATTGAAGGTTACGGAGCCACCAGCAACCATAATATTGTCCACAATAGAGGAGGTTCCACCGATGGAGGCTTTGACTAGTTGTTTCACATTACTATCACTTAGGTCCGTTTCTGATACTAAGATCTTTGCATTTGCAAATTCATCACTTGGGTCATAATTATCTGGACGCGCCACAACACTGTAGAGGGTTTCTCCGTAAAAAGATAATGAACCCGACTTATTCAAATCTATATTTGTAAAGTCATATTCTCCAGGGCGCTCTGTTTCGTCTGCAACTAACGCAGAACAAGGAATGCCGTTCTTATCAAAAACCTCCGTAGCTAAGGTTGTAGTTCCCTGATTATATATGTCTTTTTTGTTCGTTGTAGGGTTGACTTTTATTTCAATTTTTCCTTCATAGAGAAGAAGTTCAAGATCATTATCAGGCGCGAAGGTTAGAGAATCTTGAACACTTACTGAATAACTTCTGTATAATGTTACCATGCTACCACCTATTCACTAACGTTAAAAGTGTCATAAGAAAAAGCAACTTCATTCAAAATAGCAAATTGGTTGTCTTTTACCACAACAGGATCGTTCCTGTCACCTGTAAGAGTGTTTATAACAAAAAAAGTATCAAAATCAAACGACACAACCCCCGCTGTTCTTAGAATTATGTTTGAAATATCGGAGTGTGATATATCAGCGCCAATACCTTTTCTACTGTACTGCCGCCCGAAAGAAGTTGTACCCCCATTAAAATAACACTCCAAATTGCTAGTAATGGTATCTTGGACTGTTGTTTGATCGTAGCCAAATGCAATAGTAGGTTCGCATATCACCTTAACAGGAACTTCAATTGCTTTCCTAACAAGTGGGGATGGCCCAACAAGTCTCTCAGTATCAATATCAAAAACATTCTGTAGTTTATAAGGTTGCTTATCATACCCATATAATAGCTTAATTACTCTTTTGTATGTTCCCGTATTATGTGCAAGACGAACTCTTACAACATCCATAGCTTTCGTTGATCCACTAAAGGTTCCAGAATCTTTGACTATTTCAACAATAGTGTTTGTACCATCAGACACAATTTGAACTTCCGTTGTAGGAGCCGCAAGCGCATATCGGAACAACGTTGGGGTAAAGTTTTCAGACAACGGCTGATTCTTTGGGACAAACGTAAAAATTTCCGCATCAGGGTTATCAGATTCCCCAGGCCAATAAATGTTCTCTTCCACAACCTCAAGGTCTTCTCCTGTAAACTGTGAAAAAATGTCGCAGACAGAACCCACATAGATGTCGTTTTCGGGGTCGTCTGTGTCAATTGTAACTACATCATCAACGTAAGACTGTTCTTCCGCCAAACCTTCAAGATATGCTTTTGAGCCGCCTACCCGTTTTGTGTTTACTGATTGGCATCGAGAGATAAGGTTTAGGTCTGTTTCCTCATCCGTACCACCGGAAATAGCGGAAACGTTTGAGCAATAAGAGAAGTTTGATGGTTTTGTTGTCATTCCATTGATCGCACTTACAACGGCATTACCAGAAGACCCCGTAGAAGATGCTTCCACAGGAACATCGACATAGTACAACCCAGTTGTTGAATCTAATATTGGTATAATGTTTGTTATGGCCGATGTAGCTATATAGGAGGTTGTTTTGCTTGTAAACTCTGTAGAAGTACTCCATGAAACGGGTGTAGCATCGTAAAGGTACAGCCTAATCGTCCCGCTTGCTGCCGTCCCCTCACTACGTGTGATATCAAAGTCAGCCACATATCCATCAAGGCGGTCTGAAATCCAGGTGTTTATATCATCAACCGTATAGGCGGAACCGTCCTGTTTTGTTCCAAGAACCTCAGCCAGTGTGGTTTTAAAATCTTCGTCATTTATGAGATTAGTAAAATCATTAAGGTTTCGTGTTCTGTCTTCAAATTCTAAGAGCGCATCAAATCGATAAAATTGACCTGCGGGAGACGAAATGACAACATCATGTTGCGTATCTCCAGCAACAATTTTGATATCACTGCGAAGCGCGAGAATGGCATCAATAAGTTCTTGCTTTATTTGTTCCAAAGAACGCATTATTTATCCTAATGTAAAAGTATATCCATTTACTGTCTTTGACTTTTTCCTTAAAGCACGCGAAACATTTATTCTATTTACACCAAGCTCTTTAGCCGCATTCGCAATACTAGAGAAGACCACCCCATCACTTCTAATTACTTGTTTTTTATGTGGATTACTTTCTGATAATATTTTTTTAAACTCTTCACTCCATGACCTTCCCTTGTTCCATGTAGATCGCCCTTTTTTAACATCGGACATTCTTTGTAAAGTGCTCTCAGAAAATATATTTGTTTTTCCTTTATTCCAAGGCGTTTTACCAATTCTAGATTCTGATAAATGTTTTTTATGTTCTTCGCTAAATTTTCTTCCTCTAAGAAGAAACTTCGGTTTGCCTTTATTTGACTCAGAAATTTTTTTTCTTATTTCTAAACTCCAAGCTTTTCCTTTGTTGTGTGGAACTACCCCTATTTTTTTAATTGACATTTTTAATCTCGCTTCAGAAGAATGAGTATATCCAAGAGCACCATGCTCTCCACCAAGAGTTTCATTATACCCATATAAAGAATTGTTAGCTTTATAATAAGCAATATAATGTTTTTCAAGTTCATCTAATTTTTTTGTATCAGAACAAACAGCAATTGTTTCCCATAAAAAATTATTCCAACCATATTTTTTAACAGCATTATGAAAATAAGTGCCGTCTTTACTATAAAAATGTTCTTTTTTCCTTTTATCCAATATTGACCTGTTTGTTTGTCCAATATAAACTTTACCATTAAGTATATTAGTTGCTTTATAAATAAGCACGTTATAAAACTCCTATGTTCGTAATGGTTGAGGATGATTTCAACGCCAGTTGTATCTTACTTGTTGTTGGATCGGTACTGTCCTCCGTCACAATTAGCTTTGTCATGGTTTCAATTAAATCCTCATCTTCAAAATTTTGTATGTCTTTCTGCTCATCATTAAATAATTTTAGTGACATGATTGCCATTGTCAAATCCATAAACAAACTCATACGCCTAACAATTATGTCCTTCTCGCCAATTAACGAATATATTTTGCTTCCGTAGCCGTTGCTTTGGCGCTCCGTAAAAATACATTTTAATGCGGATTGGACACGCTGCTCGTCATTGGTAATCATTTTAAGGTTGCCGTTGCCATCAATATCCCAATCCGTATAGTTCCACGTATCCGTAGATGAGTTCGAATCACCAAACCTAATATCTAAAGGGGATTGATTCTCTTGATTTACAAGTTGAAAACTGTTTTTCATCCTAATTCCATAGCTAAATAGTTCAGTCCTTCTATGTACAACAGATATTGACGTAAAAGCGAACATTTTTGACAACAGAGGATGTTATACAGCACAGTCTCATAACCCCCTATTATTATTAATATTATATAGCATAATTGGTTAGATGCCGCTAATATCAACTGCGCTCCAACTACTGCTAGTGCGGACAAACAGTGGTTTTGCTATCCAAGAGCCACCAATATTTGTTAAAAGCCGTGCATTAACCCATGCGGTCCCATTCCACCTTTTTAAAACTGCAAGGGCTGTTGTGGAGCTACTTGAACTACTCGATATTGAGTCTAAACTGGACGAGCAAGAACAACTGGACGAGCAGGAGCAGCTTGAAGAACTAGAAAAACTGGAACTTGAGCAAGAGCAGGAACAACTGGACGAGCAGGAACAGCTTGAAGAACTGGAAAAACTGGAACTTGAGCAAGAGCAAGAGCAGGAACAACTGGACGAGCAGGAACAGCTTGAAGAACTGGAAAAACTGGAACTTGAGCAAGAGCAGGAGCAACTGGACGAGCAGGAACAGCTTGAAGAACTGGAAAAACTGGAACTAGAGCAAGAGCAGGAGCAACTGGACGAGCAGGAACAGCT
>Ga0105104_10000444_pt1 | contig 31824 bp, 24 predicted proteins | sample PPLLaktember2015_3_FD_87034 | JGI IMG/M metagenome (GOLD analysis project Ga0105104, IMG submission 87034) | Freshwater sediment microbial communities from Prairie Pothole Lake near Jamestown, North Dakota, USA - PPLs Lake P7 Core (6) Depth... | ecosystem: Environmental > Aquatic > Freshwater >... | reverse complement strand
TGTCCCTTCTGTCCCTTCTGTCCCTTCTGTCCCTTCTGTCCCTTCCGGTCCTTTAACGGCCAGCTATCCCGGATACCCCACTGTCTGGCTCAGGACGATCCTTTGTTCGGGCCTCAGAGAAAGCGCGCGGGCGAGCACATCGCGGTCGACCATTCCCCGCACAACGGTCGCAAGTCCCTCCGACGCACAGTAGAGATAAACGTTTTGCGAGATGAATCCCGCGGCTGCGCCGTACCACACCGCCTGCTCGGAACCGCCTGACATTTTCGCCGTGTCCGCAACATAGACAAGGTTGAGGGGAGCGTCTTTCACGAACGGCTGGCCCCCGGTTTGCGCACGCAGGTCCCCTGCCGCCACCGGCTTTAATGCGTGCGCCTTGGCGTCGTACATGTAGGTGCCCTCGGCCGAGACTACGTAGACATCGATTTCCTGTCGGTTCATGGCGCTTGGGGCAGTCCGCTTACCGTCCGGGCGATTCGTTCCCCAGGCGGCCCACAACAGGTTGGAAAGCACTTGTTCGGGCAGCTTCTCGGTTTTGAAAGCGCGCGTCGATTTCCTTTCATTCAATGCCTGCATCAACGGTTTGCCGCCTTCGGTTCGGGCTTTGGGCAGTTGAACCTGGACGGGCGTCTGCGTCGGCGTCTCAGCCTTCAGTGAAGTGGTCACGCCCAACGCCAGCGACATTCCGAGCATTTCACGACGAGTCGTACGCATCATCTCCTCCCTTGTCAGCCTGTCACTCGGTCACTTTGTCCGTCTTCGCTACTTCGACAGCAAAGACGTAGCTGCGCCCGAACATATTGGAACGGAATACGACCCATTTCTGATCGGGCGTAAAGCTCACATTCGGCTCCAGCCGGTACTGGTGTTTTGACATATTTACCAGTCGTTCGGCCCTGAGCACTCCCGGCCGGACGAACCTCCTGTCATCGATACCGCGATTGGGCAAAAGCTCGGGACGGAACAGGTAGATCCAACGGCCGTCGGGTGCCCGCGCGACCTGTCCGGGGTCGCCGCCGTCACCGCAAAACAGCATGCCGTCGTGGGTCACGTTGAAATGGATTGACCATTCGTTGCGCTCGAGGTGATACCAGGTCCGCTCGCCGGTTTCCACTTGATAGCCGGCCAGCCAGAAGTCTTCGCCCCGTGGAGTCTGCAGATCGTACCAGATGGTCTTCCCGTCCGCGCTCCAGAACTCGTGTCCGAAGATCTCCATGGCCATTGTCCGGGTATGGATCTTTTTGAGTTGACTCCCGTCGGTGCGGATGGTCCATATCCGATCGACTTTGTGCCACGGGCCTTCGTGGCAGAACATCAGCAACCCGGGATCGGTCGGGGAGAAGAGCAGGTGATTCAGCCAGTCGCGACTGTTGTGGACAGTCTTGATCTCCCCGTTCGCGAGATTCACGGTGAACAGCACCATCGGCAGCCGGGCAGCAAATCGTTGCTCCATCATCTGCCCCTTGTTGGCCGGCTGGTCGAGCGAGCGCGTCTGGGTGGTGCGATTGCCGGCGTAGTCCTGTCCCTCTCCCTCGACATACGTGCCGGCGGCCAGAGTCTCGTCGGCATTGATGGTTGAAACGGAACCACGGGGCGGCAGAGCGGCGATCCGGGCTGTTTCACCCGAGTCGACGTCCGTTTTGAAAAGAGCGCGGTCGCGGATGTAATAGACTCGCGGGGTCTTGCGCCCGGCTTCGATGAGGCGCACCCGGCCCTGCACCACCTGCCTGGCTTGAAGAGTGCCTAGGTCCAGGACCGAAATCCCGTCCGGGGTCGTATAGACGAGCCGCTTCCCGTCGGCCGTATACCCATTCTGATTGAAGTAGAGGCTGGCACTGTCAGGTTCGCGGGTTAGGCGGATAACCCGGTGTCCGGTGTCGGGGTCGACCCATGACTCCGGCGGTGGGGCCGCCGCTGCCGGTTCGCCAGGTTGCGCGGACAGCGCAGGTAATCCCCCGAGGAGCAGGCCTATCAGGATTCGGTGAATCATGCGCCCTATTCTAGGACCAGCGGACCGCAGAACAAAGACCGCTGACAGCTGACCGCTGACCGCTGACGAAAACCAGGGTGCCCAGGCTGTCGTTTTGTCAGCCGTAAGCCGTCAGCTGTCAGCCCTCTCGTTCTGCGCGCTGAATCTGCTGCCGGTCCGCATTCCACCTTGACTTGCCCGCAAAAAACAATATCCTGTTATAGGAAACCAGCGACGATGGACTGTTTCGTGTTTAACCACATTCAAGCAGCAGAAAAGGCGGCGGGGTCTATCGCCCAGGGCATTATCCCGGCAATTATCATCGTCATTACCTCCGGTTCTTGGCGGAGGGATTTAGCCGATATCGGTTAAGTCCAGTCGCTCCGTTAAGAACCCAAATCCCCAAGAGAAGTACACGGAAGAGTTCTGCACGGAGCCACTGGAAAAGCGGATCGGACTGTGTGCCCGGTCCAGGAGAGGAAAATGGAACAGATTCTATCCCTGCTGGTGGAGAACAAGGCGGGGGTCCTGTCTCGCGTCGTCGGTTTGTTCAGCCAACACCAATTCAACATCGAAACGCTGAATCTTGCCCAGACCGTCGACCGTACCCGGGGCAGAATCACCTTGACCACCGAGGCTGACCAACCCGGGTTCCAGGAAATCGTCAGTGAGTTGAGCCAGCTTTCGGACGTGATCAGTGTCATCCCCTACAACCCCGTGGTACACGTCGTGCGGGAGATGGCGCTCGCAAGGGTACAGATACGAGAGGAGAATCGAGCTGAGGTATTGGCGCTTTCGGAAGTCTTCCGAGCCCGCGTGGTCGACGCCAGTCCTCAGAGCTATATTTTCGAGATCACCGGCCAGTCGGAGAAAATCGATGCTTTCCTGCAGAATATGCGCGTCTACGGCATTAGCGAGGTCCATAGGACCGGCAAGCTGGCGCTGACGCGCGGCACTGCGGCAGAGATCCAAGCCAAGACGACAGGACAGGGAGATGAATGATGAGCGATAACAATAGAGTTTTGATATACGACTGCACCCTTCGAGACGGCACCCAGGGTGAAAACGTTTCGCTGAGCGTGGACGACAAATTCCACATCGCCCAAAAACTGGACGAGTTCGGGGTGCATTACGTCGAGGGAGGATGGCCGGGCTCCAACGACAAGGACGTCCAGTTCTTTGAGCGGGCCAAAACCCACCATTGGAAGAACACCCGAATCGCCGCTTTCGGGATGACCCGGCACTGGAAGAATCCGGTGGATCAGGATCCGAACATTCGCGCTCTGGTCGATGCCGAAACCCCGGTCGTCACCTTGGTCGGCAAGAGCTGGGACTTTCATGTGCTCCGGGCCTTGGGGATTCAGCTGGATCAGAACCTCCAGATTGTCAGCGAGAGCGTCGCGTTTCTGAAAAGCCTTGGCAAAGAAGTGGTGTTCGACGCCGAGCATTTCTTTGACGGCTACGCGGCCAACCCCGAGTACGCCCTCGCGGTCCTGGACGCGGCGCATGCGGCGGGCGCCGACTGGCTAGTCCCGTGCGATACTAACGGCGGTTCCCTTCCCTCAGCCGTCACGGCGGCTCTACAGCTGCTGGTCAAACGGTTTCCGCGGGTCGGCATCCACACTCACAACGATTCGGAGCTCGGCGTCGCCAACAGCCTCGTGTCTGTCGAGGCAGGCGCCGGCATGGTCCAGGGAACCATGAACGGGTATGGCGAACGCTGCGGAAACGCGAACCTTTGTTCCATCTTGCCGGTCCTCGAACTGAAGCTGGGTCGGGAAACCGTAGGGAGGGAACGGATGAAAGGTCTTACCGAGCTGGCACACTTCGTCAGTGAGACGGCCAATGTCGTGCTCCCGAACAACATGCCGTTTGTCGGCAAAAGCGCCTTTGCGCACAAAGGCGGGCTGCACGTCAGCGGCATTCTCCGCGATTCGCGTACTTACGAGCACTTGGAGCCGGAATGTGTCGGTAACGCAAGGCGGGTGCTCGTCTCCGATTTATCCGGCAAGAGCAACCTGATGTACAAGCTCAAGGAATTCGGGGATCTGGACGTCAACGACATCGATTTGAACGCCCTGCTCGAAAGAATCAAAAAACTCGAGTACGAAGGCTATCAGTTTGAAGGCGCCGAAGGGAGTTTCAAGCTGCTGGTCCACGAGTTCACCGGGAAATCAAAGGACCTGTTCCACTTCAAAGGGTTCAGGGTTCTCTTGGACCGAGAACCGGACGGATCCCTCATCAGCGAGGCTACCGTGAAAGTCTCCGTCGATGGATTGGACGAACATACGGCCGCGGACGGAAACGGCCCTGTGCACGCGATCGACCGAGCCATAAAGAAGGCGCTCACCCGCTTCTTCCCGGAAGTCGATGAGATTCATTTGATCGATTACAAGGTTCGGGTGCTCGACGCGCGGCAGGGAACCGCGGCTAAGGTCCGGGTCCTGATCGAGTCGACCGATGGGCACGAGTCTTGGACCACTCTGGGGGTTTCGTACAACGTCATCGAAGCGAGCTGGGACGCAATCGTCGACAGCATCGTCTACAAGCTGGTGTTCCTGCCCGAGAGCAAGGGGGTGCTGCAGGCGTAAAAAAAGGGGCGAAGGGGCGGAGGGGCAGAGGATCCCCTTTGCCCCTTGGTCTTACTTCTTCCAGTTCTCCGGCCTCAGCCCACGGACGGCGGCGCCGGCCTGCCACATTTCGGAATTGCGCATCCGGGCCAGTTCTTCGCCGAGTTTCTTCGAGTAGTCGGGGGCGCTGTTGGCTTCGAGGACGATTCGCGTCTCCTCACCTTGTTTGACGCGACGGTACAGTTCCTCAAAGACCGGCTCCACGGCTTTTTTGAACTTTGGCAGCCAGTCAAGCGCGCCTCGCTGCGCGGTGGTGCTGCAATTGGCATACATCCAGTCCATGCCGTTCTCGGCAACCAGCCGGATGAGACTCTGGGTCAGCTCTTCCACGGTCTCGTTGAAGGCCTCGCTCGGCGAGTGGCCGTGACGGCGCAGGCAGTCGTATTGGGCCTCCATGACGCCGGCCAGAGCTCCCATCAGCACGCCCCTTTCGCCTGTCAGATCGCTCCACACTTCGTTTTCGAATGTCGTCGGGAAGAGAAAGCCCGAACCGATGGCAATGCCCACTGCCATGCACCGTTCCAGGGCTCTGCCGGTCGCATCCTGGAAGACGGCAAAGCTGCTGTTTATACCGCTTCCTGCGAGAAAATTGCGGCGGACCGAAGTCCCCGAACCCTTGGGCGCAACCAGGATCACATCGATATCAGAAGGGGGGATGACGCCGGTCTGTTCACGGTAAACAATCGAGAACCCGTGGGAGAAATACAGCGCGTCCCCCTTCTTCAATCCTTGCTTGACGACCGGCCACTGCGCCTTCTGACCGGCATCCGAGATTAAGTATTGGACGATCGTCGCCCGCTCGACGGCCTCAGCGATTGGGAAGAGTGTCTCCTTGGGCTTCCATCCATCACGGATGGCCTTTTCCCAGTATTGAGTCTCCTCAGGCCGCTGGCCAATGATGACGCTGAAGCCGTTGTCACGCATGTTCAGCGCCTGGGCAGGCCCCTGAACCCCGTATCCGATGACGGCAATGACTTCGTTCTTCAGAATGTCATGGGCCTTTTGCAGGGCGAATTCTTCTCTGGTGACCACCTCTTCAACGACACCACCAAAATTCATCTTGGCCATTCCTGTTCGCCTCCTCCTTTTTATGGGAAACGCGAATTTTACCAGAGCGGTCTTTGTGTTTCCAGCCGGGTTATTGCAGCGACTGAGGCATTGCAGCCGAGAGCGTCTCCAACCTCACCGAGACTCGTCTGCTCGTGCGATGGAGCGTGTACTGGAAGTATCGATATCCCGGCGGTCCGCCGTCAGTTTGAAAGGGTTCGGTGGTCGCGGGAGCGCCGATCGTCCGGATTCCGGCCACGCGTCGGTCTTCGCTTCGATGAAGGTGACCATGGACAACCAGGCGGACGCGATGAGACAGGCATAACAACCGGAGCGCTTGTCGCTGGTGCCTCGGTATTTGATGACCGGCTACCTCGAGCTTCGAGAAAGGATTCAAATCGCGTTTCCTGGCCGTCGGCGAATCCGGAATACTCGGACTATGGTGGAGGGCCAGAATCTTCACTGCGACTCCGCGGTACTTCCACAGCAGACGGCCGAGTCGCTCCAGTTGGTAGTAGTCAACGTCCCCGCGTGCGTTAGTTGCAAGTGTGAGATTGCCGAGATTGTTTGAATTCAGCCCGAACAGGGCGAGCTCCGGGATGGGACGGACGATCCACGGAAACCTGTCGAAGCCGCCATCATCAGCGGGAAACAAGCGGCTGGAAACGCGGGCGAGACGAAGGCTCTCGACCGCTTTTTTCAAATCCTGGCTCACGGACCTTCCACGCCTTGGAAGTCGGGCAAGACCGAAGCAACACACGTCGTGATTCCCGGGAACTATCAGCAACCGGTCACCGATGCCAGCTGCAGTTATTGCCTCCTGAAAAACAGCCCAGGCAGCGGGATCCCCCCGGTCGGTAATATCGCCCGTGATCAGCACGACGTCTGCTTTGTTGATTTGTGGCGACCGGAGAATTGTGCGGAAGGCGACATTCATGCCTCGCAACGGCCCGAATAGCTTCGGTTCCGAGCGACGATCAGTATCCCGGGCGGTCAGGTGCAGGTCGGAGAGGTGAACGATCCGGTAGGTTTGCGTCTCAACCGATTTGACCATCGGCGTCCATGATGTCCTACCGGTCTGTCGTGTCAAGGATTTCTCTTACTCGTAACGCAACGCTTCGATGGGCGATATCCGGGAGGCCTGGCGAGCCGGATAAATTCCGAAGATAAGTCCCACAGACGCCGAAACTCCTACCCCGAGAATCACCGAAAACGGGGTGACAATCGTGGACCAGCCGGAATACGAGGACACCAGGCGCGAAATACCATAGCCCAAGCTGATGCCGAGGAGGGCGCCGGTCAAACTGATCGAGATAGCCTCAACCAGAAACTGCCGGCTGATGTCCCGTCTCCGGGCCCCAAGGGCCCTCCGGAGGCCAATCTCGTTGGTCCGCTCGAGAACCGACGCAAGCATGATGTTCATGATGCCGATGCCGCCGACAAGCAGGGATATCGAAGCAATCGCGCCCATGACGATGTTAAATATCCTTTGGGTCTGGCGGTTCTGCTCGAGAAGCTTCTCGGGAACGACGAGCGAAAAGTCGTCAATTTGGCGGTGAGTGCTGCCGATCAGCCCGGAGATGAGGACTGCATTCTCCCTCAGTGGGGCGCCAGCTGGAATCTGGACCACGATTTCGTCCAACTGGTTCTCGACCGGATCGCGGTCGAATTTGAACAGCAGCGTTTGCAGAGGGATGTAGATGTCATTATTCGGGTTTTCGAGCTTCACCCCCTGGAATTCTTCTTTTTCTGCCATCTGGTCGTCCAGGATGCCCAGCACCGTAAACCACTCCTGATTGATCTTGATCTGCTGGCCGACAGCATCGTTCAACCCGAAAAGCTTCCTGCGCGCCGTCATTCCCAGGACACAAACCTGGGCCGCATCGGTCTCATCGATCGGAAGGAAAAATGCGCCTTCGACGACCTCCAGGTGTGTGATGGCCGGATAGAGAGACGTAACACCGAGCACCCGGGAGTCGGTCTTGCCGAGAACCGATGCGACCATGTAAGTCTTCAGGAGCTTCTTGGCGGTCACCTGAGTGCCTGACGGCAAGGCTTTCTCCAAGGCGGTGATATCCCGGAGAGAAAGGCCGGGTGAATCCTGCCGGATGATCTGGAGCTCCTTCGGTTCAAACTGCTTGGCCTGTACCACGATGTTTCGAATACCCATCTTCTGAATGACATCGAGAGCCTGTTTTTCTGCCCCGGCGCCGATGGACAGCATCGAAAGGACGGCCGCCACGCCGAAGATCATTCCAAGCATGGTGAGGACCGTCCTCAGCTTGTGCCGGACGAGATTGACAGAGGCTACTTTCAGCAGTTCGACGACGAGCATATGGTTCCTTCGGTTCGCGCAAATACCCGCGGAATGCTGACAGCTGACGGCTGACCGCTGACAAGAACCAGAGAGTCCCTTTTGGGTTTTGTTTTTGTCATCCGTCAGCGGTCAGCCGTCAGCTTTATCCGAAAACCACCGTGAAGCGTCTTCCCTGAGTGGCGGGCGAGGGCGCACTAAAATCGGGAAGGCGCAGCTTTTGTTTCTCAAAGGGGTGCTGAAGGCAGACTTCCTCGCCGCCTTTGACCCCCTCGACCAGATAAAAGGCGTAATCGCCGTCCACGATTCTGACCTTCCGCTCGACGTACTTATCGTCTTTCTTCACGAAGACGATGAACTCGCTCCCCTTCTTGATCAACGCGCTTTTCGGCTGCACGATCGAGTTCTCCCGACTGGCTATCTGGATTTCTCCTCTGATCTTCATTCCAGGCTTCAGGCGCTGCATCATGTCGAGAGGAACGTCCAGGACCACGTCGCAGACGAAGTATTTGCGCGGATCGTCGCGGTTAAACTGTTGGGCGGCAGTTGCCACTTTTGTCACCGTTCCGGTGACCTGATATCCGGGGAAAGAATGCAGATCGACTCGGACCTTCTTGCCCGGCTCGATTCCGGCGATGTCACTCTCCAAAACGTTAAGCTTCCCCTGGAACTTGTCCAGATCGGCAATCTCCAGGAGGGGCATGCCCGGCCAAACCTCGGTGCCCACTCCCACCATTTGTCCCCAGCCGATGCGCTTGTAAAGCACAACTCCGGCTACCGGCGAGGCGACTTCCAGGGATGAAAGCGTCTGCTGCGCCAACTTCACCTCGGCCGCCGCCTTCTGGCTTTCAATCCCCAGGATTTTCAGATCAGCGTCGGAAAGCGTGCGATTAAGCGTCGACTTGCGCTCAATATTGCCCTTCTTGTACTTAGCCAGCGCCGCACTCATGATGGACTCTTCGATTTCCCACCTGGAAAAGATCTCCTCGTCCTCCCGAATCTGGCGCTCGGAGAAATTCAAATCCAGTTCGGCGGCATTGCGGTCGATACGGAACACTTCCTCCTGGCTACGGCCGTCCTCCCGCGACTTGCTGATGCGCGACTCGTAGGTGGCAACCGTGTTTTGGTTCTGCTGCAGGTTGAGGAGCGCATCCGAGTTGTCAAACCGAACGATCGGAACGCCGGCCGGGACAATCGTGCCCTCCTTCTCGATCCAGGCGATTTTCAGAGAACCGCGAGGAATCCGGGGTGCCTGAACCTGTTTCATCTCCAGACCGGTCAGTTCGCCCCCTGCTCCGACCTGCAGCGTGTAGGCCTTCGCCATGGCACGAACCGTCGGGATGGGATCGTCGGTCGACGGCTTGAAATAGGCGGAGACGAAAGTCACAGCCCGGTTCTTCATGTAGAACCCGGTAACGCCCAGGGCGAGGATGATCAGAATCAGTGCCGCGTTTTTGAATTTCATTTTGGTATCGGCTAACCGCCTGCGGCTTTTCCAGCCGCGCTATCGACCGGTTTCCCGGCGACCTGTTCTCCCTCCGCCACTCCCGACGTCACGACGGCCACAATTCCGTTGTTTTTCCCCAGCTGCACAAGCCGGCGCTCGACCTTGTCACCTTTTTTGACCGTCACAAACGACTTGCCGTTTTCGACCTCGATGACCGAAAGCGGAACGGCCAGAACATTTCTCAATCGGTCCGCAATAAGTTCCAGTCGCGCGACCATTCCGGGCCGCATCCGTTTCAGATCCAGGCTTCCCAGCTTCGCCTTTATCTGAAGCACCTTTACCGGTCGATCGAACGAGGCCTCAGTAAAGATGGTGCTCATTTCCGTGACGCTTCCTTCAAACGTCTTCTCCGGGATGGCGTCAAGCGTCACCGTGACTTTCTGACCTAAGCACACTTTACCGGCATCGACTTCGGCGACCTGACCCTCGACCAGGAGCGTGTTCAGATCGGGGAGAGTCATTATCGTCTCCATCGTCCAGCAGTCGCTTCCGACCTGTTTCTTTTCGTTGTTCCAGTTAGGCTTGTAAATCACCACGCCCGCGATCGGAGCCTTGATGGACAAGGCATTGAGGGCATCGTTTGCCAGCTTCACCCGGTTGGCATAGAAGTCAATCCGATCGTCGAGTATCTTCAATTGCAGCTCGGCGTGACGGTTGACTGCCGCCAGTTTTCTCTCCAGCATTTCCACCTTGCGGGTGGCAAATTCCGCCTCGTACTCCGCGGTCTTCAGTTTCAGGTTGGATTCGAACTCCCGCGCCTCGGTGAGCTTGTTGACGGCTTTCTCCTTTTCGACCCTCGCTTCCTCCACCTGGAGCTCCAGGTCTTTACGCTGAACTTCCAGGGACGCCTGGGTCTTTTCCCGTTCTTCCTTGACCTTCGCCAGGTTAGCGTTTTCGTCGGTAAGCCGCTTGCTGATTTCGGTTTTATCGAAATCCAGTATCGCGTCACCCTTATTGACCTGCTTCCCTTCCTCGATCATGCTGGCAATCTTGAAGCGATGAGAATCCCGGAGGTTCGGCGGTCGGATCTCCACGGCCTGAGCGGCTTGAAGCTGCCCCGAGCCGGAGACGCCGAAAGTCAAGTCCTCTTTCCGGAGGGTAATCCAGTCCTCTTCGCTTCGGCGCCTAGTGTTCCCCGGGTGGGACCAGGCTAGTAGCTCCTCGCCCGCCTGGAGATCTCCTTCGACCAGGACCTCCTCTTCATTGGCCTGGAGTATTTTGACCGGTACGCGCCTGTTGCCTGCTTTCGTCAGCACGGACGCCTGGTCTTTGTTCCCGGCCTCTATGGCCCGCCGCGGTACCAAAAGGCCCGCGCCAGTTTCGACGGGCACCCGGACACGGGCGGTCATCCCCGGCTTGAAAGTACTTGTGTCTTTTTCTAAGACGTCGAAGTAAACCCGAAAGACCTTCAGCTCGGAGCGTGGGCGGTAGGAAGTGGCCGCCTGAGGCAAAATGGCAACGACAGCCGGAAAAGTGCGACCGGGTATGGAGTCGAGGACCACCTCGGCACGAGCCCCTTGTCGGAGCCGGGGGTAATCCTGATTGTGGACGTAGGCCAGCACCTGAACCTCGGATAAATCAGGCAGCGAGACCAACGGGAACCCGTCCCAGATGGTGTCACCCTTCTGGAATCGTCGACCACTTTGCCAGTTTTCATTGCAGAGCACGAGACCGTGGGTGGGAGCGTAAATCGTCATTTTGCCGAGATCGGATTGAAGGCCCTTGAGGTCCAAGTCGGCCTGCTCGTAATCCAGGCGAACTACGTCGAGTTCGGCCTTGGCCCCTTTCTCCAGGTTCGTCAGCCGCTCCGTGGCCTTGTCCATCTCAAGTTTGGCCTTGGACTTCTCGAGTTGATACTGTTCCGCCTTGGATCTGGAGAGCAGCGAAGGATCAACAGAGGCGTTAAGCTCGGCGACCTTGAAGTTCTTTTCCGCAAGCGCCAGGTTTACCGACAGATCCTGTCGCCGGCTTTCTATGTCGGCTTCCTTCTGGGCGATGGCGACCCGGGCTTCTTCCCTTTTTTTCTCGGTATCGAGGCGCTTGACCTCCAGCTCGCTCGCATCAAACTGCACGACCAGGTCACCGGGCCGCACATAAGACCCTTCCGCAGCAAGGTAGGAGATGGTGTAGGTCCATAGATCCCGGACGTCGGGCGAGAGGAGAGTGACCGAACGTTTAGCGCGAATTTCGCCGGTGAAAGTGAGGAACCTGACCAGTCTTCCCTGGCGGACCTTCATTGCGGACGGGGCGAGCGGCCCCCCCGAATGCCCGTCGAGAGCAAGCAATGGAAAGAGAACTACACCGATTAAGAACGCAGACGCCCGTCTGGGCATTCCATCCCCTCCCTGATATAAGATGCCTTTCTCTTAGACTTGGCTGAGCCAAAAACAGTTCCGAGAAAATTTTCGGGGAGGGGAGAATACGCTGCTGGTAGCGCCCTGGGAGCGCAGGCGTCCCGCCTGCTCGTGCCAGCCAGCACAATCGATGGTGCAAACGGCACGAGCAGGCGGGACGCCTGCGCTCCCAGGCCGTCAGCAGATCATTCCGCCTTGTCGGTGTTGTCCGGAAGGAAACTGTTGATCTTTTTCTTGATGTCCTTGGAAACCTCCTCGATGGACTTCAACTCAGTCAACACGTTATCCCCGCGCAATTCTTCCAGATCTACAGTATGCGTGGGTTTCAAGAACAGCGCGTTGAGGCGTCCCTCGGCTTTTCCGACCTGTTTACGGAGGAACGAGAGTTCGTTGGCAAAGAAGTCCGCTGCCGGAGATGGTTGAGGCTCCACGGCACCCTTGGCCCGCAGGTTGATCGCCACGATTGCCACCATGTCAAACAGGTCGCCAGCGCGCTTACTTACGTCCTGTGCTAATTCGCGCACACGGGCTCGGGTCGAAGGGTTATCAGTCGACTGGTCGGAGAGAGCATCCTGCCGGACCGACTCCAGTTCTTTAACCGTGGACTTCATCGCTCCGAGCTTCTGCTCCAACTCGGTGATGAAGAGAACCACTTGCACGTTAACGAACTGTTCCGCCATCGGGTCAACAGGTTCCGAAGTGTCACGCGCAGCCACCGTGCCGGGAAAAAGGTCACGCTGACCGTGAAGCTCGCGGTACCGGTCAAAAAAGTACTGACGCAGGAGCATGTTCCCGGTCCGGAAACCGTCCTCCTGATCGGCGGGAGCCGCCTTGACTATTGCCGTAAAAGCAAGGCCAAGATACAGCAGGCCAACAACCAGCGATAGACCACAAACGGCAAATACGTGCGGTTTTGAAGGAACCGCAGGAAATACTTGATACATAGGAATCCGCTGAGGAATGAAATTATTATACCAAGGATGAACGGGGTAGCGGAAAACCCCGGGTCGATGTCACGCCAGATTTCGTAGCCGTGCTTCATGGCGGCGAGGAGGATTATAGGGGTGCCGAGGAGGAAGGAGAACCTGGCCGAATCCGGGCGCTTCAGTCCGAGAAAAAGCGCGGCGCTAATGGTGATGCCCGAACGGCTGACTCCCGGCACCAGTGCCAGCGTCTGGGCGGCGCCGACTATCAAACCGTCAAGCACGCTCACGTCAGCAATTGAACGAAGGTGCCGTCCCCGGCGGTCAGCCAGCCACAAAAGCAAGCCAAAGCCGGTCAGCGTGAAGACCGTAACAAACGGGCTGCGCATGTAATACTCGATTTCGCGTCCGGCAAGAGCCGCGACAACGGCAGCGGGGACCGTGCCGGTCAGGACAGCAAGTGCCAGACCGGCGGATACCTGCTTTCCTTCGTGTTGGGACTGCGGGCTGATTCTGGCTCTGAGCCAAGTAAGAAGGTCGCGGATCAAATCGAAAAGATCACGCCGGAAGTAAACGAGCACGGCAAGCAGGGTGCCGGCATGCAAGGCCACATCAAACGTCAGGCCCATCGGCTTCCAGCCGAGCAGCCAGGGCAGGAGAATCAGGTGCGCCGAGCTGCTGATCGGCAGGAATTCGGTCAGGCCTTGCAGAACACCAAGCACAATCGACTGCCATAGCGTGTCATCGAGCATCAGGAAGCATCGTCCCTTGAGGCGAGGTGTTAGTCAAGCCTGTTGCCCAAATCGCGCTCGGGCACCGCATCCTATGGAATGCGGCATCGCCGGTGGTCTTCCAAGGAAACGGGAGCCGAAGGGGGCCTAGCGCTGGGAGCGCAGGCGTCTCGCCTGCACTGGGGTCGCAGGCGTCTCGCCTGCGTTGCACCATCAAACTTATCCCAGCAAGTGATTGTTTGATGGTGCAACGCAGGGTCGATTGTGCATCGCAGGCGAGACGCCTAGCGCTCCCAGGGGGTCCACATGATTCCTACCTGTGTCATAACCTCGGTGCTATACTTGCCCAGTCTCGAGAGCAAGTTCGAGCTCTCGTACCCCAGCAGGCATGATAGAGCGCGAAACTATATTTATTCTTGACTTTGGCTCTCAGTACACCCAACTGATCGCCAGGCGTGTACGGGAAGCCCACGTTTATTGCGAGATTTTGCCGTTTAACACGTCCTGGGCGGAGATCCAGGCCAAAAAACCCAAAGGGCTGATCCTCTCAGGAGGCCCGCAATCCGTTTTTGCGCCCGATTCGCCCCACCCTGATCCGGCCGTCTATGATTTCGAAGGACCACTGCTCGGCATCTGTTACGGAATGCAGCTCCTGGCGTTACACCTGGGCGGGCGCGTCGAGCCGGCCAGCCGACGTGAATACGGGAAGGCCGAGCTGAGCCGTACGCACCCCGGCTGCCTCTTCGAGGGGCTACCCGACAGGATGCAGGTCTGGATGAGCCACGGCGATCATATAGAGTCTCCGCCGCCGGGGTTCAACATCGTTGCGCAAACGAGCAACGCAATGGCGGCCATGGAGGATTCCGGCAGCGGCCGTTTTGGTCTTCAGTTTCATCCGGAGGTGGTCCATACACCGCTTGGAATGGAGATCCTGAAGAATTTCCTCCGAGTCTGCGGTTGTTCCGGCGACTGGAACGTCAGCTCCTTTATCGAGGAGTCGGTCGCCCAGATCCAGGCTCGTATCGGCGACCAGCGAGCGTTGTGCGCGCTTTCCGGCGGAGTCGATTCCTCGGTGGCCGCGTTGCTGGTGCATCGGGCCATCGAAGACCGCCTGACCTGTGTTTTCATCGACAACGGCGTCCTGCGTAAGAACGAGTTCGAGGAAGTCCTCGAGACATTCCGAGCGAACCTTCGTTTGAACGTTGTCGGCGTCGATGCAAGCGTGCGCTTTCTGGACCGTCTGAGCGGCGTCTCGGAGCCGGAACGCAAACGCAAAATCATCGGCGAGGAATTCATACGGATCTTCGAGGAAGAGGCTCTGAAACTGGGCCAGGTGAAATTCCTGGTTCAGGGAACCCTTTACCCCGACGTCATCGAGTCGGTGTCGGTCAAAGGGCCTTCCGCAGTCATCAAAAGCCACCATAACGTGGGCGGACTGCCGGAGAAGATGCACCTCCAGTTGGTGGAGCCGTTGCGCGAGTTGTTCAAGGACGAAGTTCGAGAGGTAGGCCGGCAGCTCGGTCTCCCCGCTGCCTTCGTGAAACGCCATCCCTTTCCCGGGCCCGGGTTGGCCGTCCGAATCATAGGAGAAGTCGAACCTGGTCTTCTGGCGATCGTCCGGGAAGCCGACAAAATCGTCGAGACGGAAATCCGCAAGGCGGGCTTGTATGACCGGCTGTGGCAGGCCTTTGCGGTGCTGCTTCCTGTGAAGAGTGTGGGAGTCATGGGGGATGGGCGCACATATGAAAACGTGGTGGCTGTGCGCGCCGTCCACAGTCTGGACGGGATGACCGCGGACTGGGCCCCACTGCCTCCTGACCTCCTCGGCGCCATATCCAGCCGGATAGTCAACGAAGTCCGAGGGGTTAACCGCGTCGTCTACGACATCAGCTCCAAGCCGCCGAGCACCATTGAGTGGGAGTGATGAGCGATTTTGTCCACCTCCACCTGCACAGTCATTTCAGCCTCCTGGACGGGGCCAACAAGATCGAACCGGTCATCGAGAAGGCTGTTGCTTGCGGCATGCCGGCTCTTGCCTTGACGGATCACGGCAACCTCTTCGGCGCCGTTCAATTCCACGACACGGCTGTCAAGCACGGGATCAAACCGATCATCGGGTGCGAGATCTACGTGGCCCGTGAAGGACGGAAGTCGCGGGGCAACGGCAGATTCGACCAGAGCAACCATCTCGTGCTGCTGGCGACCAACCATACCGGCTATCGCAATCTCAGCAGGCTCGTCTCTCTCGGCTATCTCGAAGGTTTTTACTATCGTCCGCGCGTCGACAAAGAACTGCTGCACCAATACTCTTCGGGTCTGATTGCCTTGTCCGCGTGCTTGAAAGGGAGTGTCGCCTCGAGGATCACCAGCGACAGGTATGACGAGGCCCGCACCGAGGCAGGTGAACTTCAGGAGATCTTCGGCCCAGGAAATTTCTTTCTGGAAATGCAGGATCACGGCATCGAGGACCAGAGGAAGGCTAATGAGGGAATCATAAAGCTATCCCGAGATTTGGGAATTCCGCTGGTCGCGACGAACGATTGCCACTATCTAGAACAGGAAGACGCCGTTGCGCACGACGTTCTCCTGTGCATCCAGACCGGTAAGACCGTCGAAGACTCCAATCGGATGGCCTACAAGACCGATCAATTCTTCTTCAAGACGGCGGAGCAGATGCGCCAGGTGTTTCCTGACCATCTTGACGCCATCCGGCGGACGGTCGAAATCGCCGAGCGCTGCGCCTTCAAAATCGAGACGTGCGGAAACATTTTTCCGAACTTCGATGTGCCTCGCGATTCGACCCTTGATTCCTACTTCGAGGAGGTCGTCCGCGAGGGTTTCGAAGCCCGGCTGCCTCATCTGGAGCAACTGGAGAAACTGGGGCGGCTGCGTCACCCGCTCAATGATTATCGGCAGCGCCTCGACAGCGAAATCCAGATGATCAAGACGATGCAGTTCCCCGGTTACTTCCTGATCGTCTGGGACTTCATCCGGTACGCGAAAGAGTCCGGGATCCCGGTGGGACCCGGCCGCGGCTCGGCCGCTGGCAGCCTCGTGTCTTATGCCATGCGGATCACGGACGTCGATCCCTTACAGTACGACCTCCTGTTCGAGAGGTTCCTCAACCCGGAGCGCGTCAATCCCCCCGACATTGATATCGACTTCTGCACGAATCGCCGAATCGAGGTCATCGATTACGTCACGAAGAAATATGGCCGGGAGAATGTGAGCCAGATCATCACGTTCGGGACAATGGCAGCCAAGGGCGTTATACGCGACGTAGGCCGCGGGCTGAACATCCCCTATTCGGAGGTCGATAAGATCGCCCGACTGGTCCCGCAGGAGTTGGGAACAACGCTCGAGAAGTCGCTCGCAGAGGTGAAGGAACTCCGGGAATTAACCGAGAGCGATGAACGTTATCGGAAGCTGGTCAACATCGCAAAACGCCTGGAAGGCCTGGCAAGACACGCCTCTACACACGCGGCCGGCGTCGTCATCGCCCCGCAACCTTTGATCGAGCTGATCCCCCTGTTCAAGACGAACAAGGATGAAATCACGACCCAGTTCACGATGACAGATCTTGAGCGCCTCGGTCTGCTCAAAATGGATTTCCTGGCGCTCACCACCCTCACTGTCATCCACCAGACATTGGGGCAGATCAAACGCCAACATGGCGCCGAGATCGATCCCTCCAAGTTCGAACTGGACGACAAGCTCACCCTGCAGCTCTTCTGCGACGGCCGAACCAGCGGCATATTTCAGTTTGAGTCGTCCGGGATGCGGGATATTCTGCGCCGTCTGCAACCTACGCGTTTCGAGGACCTGATCGCCTTGAATGCTCTCTATCGGCCGGGGCCGATCAAAGGGGGCATGATCGACGATTTCATCGGCCGCCGGCACGGCAAGGTCAAGATCGAATACGAGGTGCCGGAGCTGGAAGAGGTCCTCAAGGAAACGTACGGAGTCATCGTCTACCAGGAACAGGTCATGCAGATCGCGAGCAAGCTCGCCGGGTTCACCCTCGGAGAAGCCGATCTGCTGCGCCGCGCGATGGGTAAGAAGAAGGCCAGCGTGATGGTCTCCCAGCGCAACAAATTCCTGGCGGGATGCGCAGCCCGCGGGTACAACAGCACGAAATCCTGCCGGATCTTCGACCTGATGGAGCAGTTCGCCGGCTACGGTTTCAATAAAAGTCACTCCACCGCCTACGCGCTGCTCGCCTATCAAACCGGGTATCTTAAGGCGCATTACCCGGTCGAATTCATGGCCGCGATGCTCACAAGCGAAATGTCGAACACCGCCAAGATGGTCAAGTACCTGGGCGAGTGCAAGGAAATGGGGATCAAGGTCCTCCCTCCGGACATCAACTCGTGCGATGTTTATTTTCAGGCAAAGGGTAAAGAGATCCAGTTCGGCCTGGCCGCCATCCACAACGTAGGCGAGAACGCCATCCGGAGTATTCTGGCCGCGCGCGAAGAGGTGGGGGAGTTCAGCGACTTCCACCAGTTCTGCGAAAAGGTCGATCCGCGAACCGTCAACAAGCGGGTGCTTGAAGCTTTGACCAAAGCGGGCGCTTTCGATGGCCTCGGCTATCACCGGAAGTCGCTTCTTGACTGCCTGGACAAAGTGCTGGAGCAGGCTCAGAAGACACAGAAAGACCGCGCGAGCGGGCAGAAGGGATTGTTTGGCTTTTCTGAACCGGCCAATCAAATGCCGGCGCAAAAAGGTTCTGACATAACCGACACCGGCGAATGGCCTGAGCGCGTAAAGTGGGCGTACGAAAAGGAGGCGGTGGGCTATTACCTCAGTGGACATCCCCTGCAGGATTACGAAGCAGAACTGAAGCGCTTTACTTCGGCGTCCATTTCAGACTTGAGCGAAGAGTGTTCGGGCCAGGAAGTCACGCTGGCGGGGGTAATCACCGGACTGCGCAAAACGCGCACCCGGAAGGGCGAGCCGATGGCGACTTTTTTCCTCGAGGATCTGGCGGGTACAGTCGAGGTGGTGGCCTACCCGAGCACCTACCAGAGAGTAAAAGATCTGCTTGAATCCGACGCTCCGATCCTGGTCAACGGGCGTTGCGATACCGATTCAAACGGCGAGTCGCGCATTATCGCTTCCGCCATCCGAAGTTTTGATTCAGTGTGGAACGAACTGGTCTCTAAGGCGTACATCGCGATTCCCGCTTCCACCCTGAATCCGGAGACCATCGCCGCCCTGGATTCTGTGCTGAAGAGTCACCCTGGTCTGTGTACGGTCGAGTTCGATCTCCTTGAGTCGGAATGCTCTGTCCGACTCGTCCCGAACCATGATGTGCGCGTCAATCCGTGTCCGACGTTTGTGCGCTCGATTGAAAACCTCTTCGGCGAAAAATCGGTCACTCTATCCTCCCCATTGAAAACCTCTTTGGTGAAAAATCAGTAAGTCTGTATACTTAGGATTCAAGGTTGGAGGGCTTCCCGGATTATCCATGCAAGATCCTGAGCCAGACTACTACGGCATTGAGGAGCAGGCAGCCGTCCCTGAGAACGCCTGGGCGCGCGTTCAGCTCTCGCGTCACGAGAAGCGTCCGTACGCATTCGACTATATTCAGCGGATGTTTTCATCTTTCCACGAGCTCCACGGGGACCGGAAGTTTGCCGACGACGCAGCTGTGATTGGCGGCTTCGCCCTGCTGGACGGCATCCCGGTTATGGTCATTGGGCAGCAGAAGGGACGGACCACCCGGGAACGGCTTTATCGCAATTACGGGATGCCGAAACCCGAAGGGTACCGCAAGGCGCTGCGCCTGATGATGCTCGCCGAGAAGTTCAATCGTCCGGTCCTGACTCTGATCGATACGCCCGGGGCCTATCCCGGGATCGGCGCCGAAGAACGTGGACAAGCCGAAGCGATTGCGACCAATTTACGTGCAATGGCAACCCTCCGGGTGCCGATCATCAGCACTGTCCTCGGCGAAGGCGGCAGCGGCGGTGCGCTGGCGATCGGCATGGGTGACCGCGTGATGATGCTCGAATACGCCATTTACTCCGTGATCTCCCCCGAAAGCTGCTCGGCCATCCTGTGGAAAGACCAGGAACACGCCAAAGAAGCGGCCGAGATGCTTCACCTGACCGCTCCGGACCTGCTTCGCTTCCGAGTCATTGATTCGATCGTTCCGGAACCGCCGGGTGGCGCGCACCAGAACTGGGACCAGGCCGCAGTGAACCTGAAAAAAGCAATCCTCACTAACCTGGCCGCCGTCTCTCACCTCGACGCCGAGGAACGTTGTCAACTCCGCTTCGCCAAATTCCGTCAGATGGGCGAGTTCATTGACGCTTAGGCCGTGACTGATCCTCCTGCCCCAACGGAGCCGCGTTTTCTCGCCGACGTCATGCTCGGTTCCCTCGCCAAATGGCTCCGGATCCTTGGCTACGATACCGCCTACGACAATCACATCGATGACGACGAGATCGTACAAAGATGCGTCCGGGAAGGCCGCATAGCGTTGACCCGCGATGCGCGCCTGACCGAGCGACGCCTGCTACGTAGCGCCCTCCTGATCGAGAGTACCGAGCTTGGCGCGCAGATCAGGCAGGTCCTCACTTATCTTGGCCGTGAAATAGACCCGGCCCGGTTGCTGAGTCGTTGCGTCGAGTGCAATGATATTTTGAAACCTGTTGCGGCTCAATCAGTTCAGACCCTGGTTCCGGAATACGTCTTTCGCACTCAGCGCGATTTCAAGCAATGCCCCTCCTGCCTTCGGGTTTATTGGGGCGGAACCCACCGCGCCGGAATCCAGCGCCGGCTCAAGAAATTGCTGGGAGGGTGAGCGGCTGGCAACCCCGCTCCTCTGGAGCACCCTGTAGTTGCGAGATCTCGCAACTACTGGCGCTCTCTAGAGGCGCGGGGTTTCGACGGGTTCGATGCGTGGCACATGCCTGTCGCTTCTCTCGGAATTTCCCTTTTGCCCCCCTATAATTAAGTAAAAGGCTTCCTTACCACCCTTTTTGGAGTAACCATGAAATCAGGAAACAGGACAAGAGGACCTTTGTGCGCGGCTTTGGCATGCTTGCTTCTCGCCGCCCCGGTGTTCGCTCAGCAGCAGACGCCGGTCTTGGTTCACGAAGCAACGATGTCGATTCCCTTTGGAGAAGTAAACGGTGTCATCATCCAAGTGGGCGACTACCTGGTATTCGTTGACCAGGACCAGCGCCAGAACTCTTTCGCTGTCAGGCGTTCGGAGATCCGAAGCATGAACGCGCAGGATGAAACCGTAAACGTGGAGTTGAGCCAACCGGTCAGGGGCCGAAGTGGTCAGATCGACAGGCTGGCGTTTCGCCTCCGAGACCGAGCCGGCGTGGCCGGCCTGACCGCCTGGGGTGATAATCTCGGGAGGGCTCAGCAGACGGGAAACACCCAGTCGACGGGAACCACCGGAAGCACCAGTTCCCAGTCGTCGAACGGAATCATCGCTTCCTACCAGGTGCAACACGGGCACACTTTCGGCGAGTGCCGGGGCAATCTGATCGTCAAGGAAAACGGGATTGCTTACGAGTCGATCAACGAGATCGACCACTCTCGCCAGTGGGCTTTCCGGGACATCCGCGAACTGGACCGCGACAATCCCTACCGCCTGGGCATCGAGCCATTTTCCGGCGATCGCTATGATTTCGATTTCATGGGCAAGGGCATGGACAACAACGTCTTCCAGACCCTGAGTCAGAGAGTGACTTCCGCCCGGGTCGCGGAATAGGCGTGATCTCCAAAAGTGGCCCCGAAATCTGTTCGGGGTCGACCATCCGAAGTTTGCTGAATTTCCGGGTGCTGTCGAAGAAGTTTGATGGTCGACCCCGAACAGATTTCGGGGCCACTACGTCTTCATCTGCCCCGCGCGCGGGCCAGGTTATCGCGCGCGTTTACGTACTCAGGTCTGATCGCCAATGCTCGCTCGAAATGAACAATCGCCCTGTCCGTCTGGCCCAGCTCGAGGTACGACAAGCCGAGATTATTGTGGGCTTCCGGCACATTGGGATTGACCTGAAGAGCTCGCTCCAGGTTGGCGATTGCCTGCGCAGGTTGCTTTTGCAGCAGTTGCGCAAGCCCTAAATTGACGAGCGCCGCGACATCCTCCGGGTGTCTCCCGATAATCTCCTTAAGCAGCGTCACCGCCTCATCGAGCTGTCTGTTCCCCAAATATAGAGTGGCGAGGTTATTAAGAGCAGCTTCGTTTTCAGGATCGAGTTTACGGGCAAGCTCGAACTCCGCTATCGCCTGATCCGCCTTGCCCAACTGGCTTAAGGCCATCGCAAGATAGAAATGCGCGCCGGGATCATCGGGTCGCAGCCGCACTGCGGCTCGCAAGTGGGGCAACGCCGCGTCCGGGCGCTTCAACTCCAGGTAGTTCAGCGCTTGAACCGAGTGGGCGAAAAACACGTTCTGATCGGCGGAGAGCACTCGACGCAGCAAAGCGACCGATTCCTCTACCCGCCCTTCCTGCGAGGCCAGTTGCGCGTCCGAAATCAGGTTAAAGAACCGGATCTTATCCTTCGGGTCTGCAAGAGTCAGGTTGGGTCCGATCTCGGGCGCCGGGGGATTCCCACCCGCGAGGTAGCCAAGCGAACGCAGCCTCTGAATCGTCTGCCGATCGACACGTGTCTGACGGGCCGAATCTGCGGATCGATTGGTGGCCTGGGCGGCAATCCGTTGCTTAATCTGACGCAGCTGACCGGCCCGCGTCCGATTCTTCGTAAAAAGGTTAGCCGTTTCACGCGGGTCCCTCACCAGGTCGTAGAGCTCCGGGCGAGGGGCGTCAATCAGCTTCTCCCCTTTGGCCCGGTAGGCGTCCAGGCCGCTCCAGCCATAGTTGAGGAATGGCAGCTGAGTTTCGCTGTAGGCGGCCAGCTCCGGCAGTTCTCCTCCGTTGATCGCGGCTTTCAGACTCACACCCTGTATCTTCTCGAGCGCGGGGACACCGAGGATGTCGAGAACGGTCGGCGTGACGTCAATCAGCCGAACCTGGTCCGATACTCGGCGACCCCGATGGGTCTCTCCCGGCAACTTGACAATCAAGGGAACATGAAGCGTCGCATCATAAAGGAACAGGCCATGGCTCTGTTCGCCGTGTTCACCGAGGCCCTCACCATGATCGGCGGTCAGGATAATCAACGAATCGTTCCACAGCCGGCGCTCCTCAAGAAAACTGAAGAACCGTCCTAACTCGGTGTCGACGTACGAAACTTCGGCGTCGTAGGCCAGGCGGTCGGCTGCCTGGTGCCCGGCCGGGGCTGCATAGGGCGCGTGCGGATCAAACAGGTGGATAAACGCAAAGAATTTTTGTCCGGACGCCTGGCCGATCCAGCGTCGGGCCTCGCTCAGTACATCCTCCGCCCGCCTTTCGCTTACTTGCAGCCTTGCCGTCTCCAGGGTCTCGCTGTCGAAGTTGTCGTAGTAGTAGTCGAAACCGTGGTCCAAGCCAAACCGCGAATCGAGAACGAATGCGCCGACGAACGCGCCGGTTCGAAAGCCGTGCGAGCCAAGGGCCTGGGCCACCGTCCGGTGCTTCTCCGACAGAATAAAACCCGTATTGTCGCGGACTCCGTGAAATACCGGCAGGGTGCCCGTCAGCAGAGAGGCGTGCGCCGGGAGTGTCAGCGGAACCGGGCTGATGGCCTGCTCGAAAAGAACACCTTGCGCGGCAAGACGATCGAGATTCCGAGTTTGGAGTTTCTGATACCCATAGGCCGACAGGTGATCCGCCCGGAGCGTGTCAATTGAAATCAGAATGACGCTGGGCGAAGTCGCGGACGTATCCCCGGAGGGACCCGCACTTCGAGAGCAGCCCGCTATCAGAGCCAGCATTGCCAGACTCAGTGAAAACGAGGCACGGCTTTGCATCCGCCTATTGTAATCAAGGACCTCAAGGACCGGAAGGACCCCAAGGAGGAGTGACATCGATGGGCGCCTCCAGCATCGGTGTCACTCCTCCTTGGGGTCCTTCCGGTCCTTCCGGTCCTTCCGGTCCTTCAGGTCCTTGAGGTCCTTGATGTCCTTCGATCCGCTGGCTCAATGCTATAATTCCGAGCTATGCTGTCGTGCCTGATTCTGGGACTGGTGTTGCTGCAGCCCGGAACCACTCCTGCCCGGCTCAAGGAGGCCTCCGACGCCCTCGCGGCGAACGATATCCGAAAGGCCGAGCTGATCCTGGAGAAGACGATAAAGGCAGACCCGAAAAGCGCCGAAGCGTATCACCTCCTGGGAGCTATCCGGCTGACGGAACGCCGTTTTCCGGAAGCCGAGAGTCACCTCCAAAAGGCGCTTGAGCTCAACCCCAAACTCATTGCCGGATATATCGCGCTCGCGGATCTGAGAATCGACCAGAATCGCAGGGATGACGCGGCCGCGATTCTCAAGAAGGCCCTGCAGATCGATCCCAAAGATCCGAGGTTACTGATGCGCCTGGGGACGGCAGAGGCCGAGGCTGGGCGGATTGCGGAAAGCCTGAAATACCTCGAAGCGGTTCCCGAGGCTGAGGCCACACCAGGATACTGGGAAATCCTGGGCCGGACGTACGTCTCCACCGGGCGCTTCGATCAGGCAGAACAGGCTTACCTCCGGTTGCTGAAGCAGGAGCCCGGCTCGATTGCCACCCTGCGGGTTCTGTCGGGGATCGCGCTCAAGCGCGGAGACAGCCCGAAAGCGTGGGAGTACATCGCACAGGCTCGGACTGCCGCCCCCAATCTCCCGGAAGTCCTTTACGATTTTGCCCAGGTTAGCCTCGTCAATAATCTGGTGGCCGAGGCCATTCGGGCTTTTCGTCTGTTGCTGATCATGGATCCCGACAATCCGAATTATCTGTTCGGTCTCGGGAATGCGCTTCTGGAGAACGTCAATTTCGCCGAAGCTGAAATCTACTTCGCAAAGTTCGTGAAGCTCCGTCCCGAGGACCCGACGGGGCACCTGATGCTTGGATACTCGTTATTCGTCAAGAAGCAGTACCCGGAGGCTCAGAGCCAGCTGGAAACCGCGCTTCAGCTCGACCCCAACCTGACCGAGGCTTACTACCATCTGGGCGCTATAGCAGCAGCCCTGAATGAAGATGAGAAGGCGGTTTCACTCTTCCAGGAGACACTCCGGAAAAACCCCAACCATGGGCTGGCGCATTTCGGAATAGGAAAAGTGCACTTCGGCCAGAAGAAGTATCCCGAAGCAATGGCCGCAATGCAAAAGGCGGCCGAGAGTATTCCGTCCGATCCTGAGCTTCACTTCCACATGAGCCGGGTTTACGCGTTTCTCAACCAAAAAGACAAGGCCAAGGCAGAGGTGGAGCTTTATTCTAAGCTGACGGCTGAAAAAGAGAAGCGCGAGGTCGAGAGTCGGAGGATGGTCTATGGCGCCACCGCCGCACAGTAGGCGCACAGGCCTTCGACCCCCGACGATCGCTGTATTTGCAGGTCTGCTCGCCTGCGCAGCCTTAGCCGACATCTCTCCTGACGTGGTCCCGCAGTTCACCGACCAGGCGGCGAAAGCCGGCATCAACTTCCGGCACATCAACGGCCCGGCCGACCGCAAGGACCTGATTTTTGAAGCTAAAGGCGGCGGCCTGGGGTTCTTCGACTACGACAACGACGGCTGGATGGACCTGTTGCTCGTCCAAGGCTCTACCATCGAGGCGCATCGGGAGGGCAAGGATCCCCATTGCATCCTTTACCGAAACAAGCGGGACGGCACCTTCGAGGATGTGACCCAAAAAGCGGGCGTCACTCGTCCCGGCTGGGGGATGGGAGTGTCTTTCGGCGACTACGACAACGACGGCTTCGCCGACATTTATCTGACCTTTCTCGGGCCGAACGTCCTTTACCGGAACAATGGAGACGGCACCTTCACCGACGTGACCGAGAAGGCCGGAGTCGCCGACCCGCGCTGGTCCTCGTCAGCCGGCTTTGGGGATTACGACCGGGACGGCGATCTCGATCTCTACGTCTGCAATTACATAACGATTGACTGGAACAACCTCCCGAAACCCGGTCCCGGAATGTTCTGCACTTACCTGGGACGGCCAGTCATGTGCGGGCCGCGCGGCTTGAAGGGGGCCCGGGACACCCTTTACAGGAATAACGGCGACGGGACCTTCACGGACGTCAGCGAGAGCAGCGGCGCCTTTGACCGGGACAACCTTTACGGCCTGGGGATGGTCTGGGCCGACCTGGACAACGACCAGGACTTCGATATCTTCGTCGCGAACGACGATGGGCCTAACCTCCTGTTCGTGAATGACGGCAAGGGGAAGTTCGAGGAACAGGGCATCCTCAGCGGCCTGGCCGTCGCCGTCGACGGCCGCAACCAGGGGTGCATGGGGATTGACGCCGCCGACTATGACAACGACGGCCTGCTCGACGGTTTTGTGACCAATTTTTCCAGCGACTACAGCACCCTTTACCACAACGATGGAAACCTGTTTTTCAGCGACATCACCGGGGAAACGGACCTGTATACGGCGGAGTGGCCCCTCGTCAGCTGGGGCGTCCGGTTCGCCGACTTCAACCACGACGGCTGGAAGGATATCTTCCACGCCAATGGTCACGTCACGCCTTTCCTGATCAAGGAAAAACTGGAGGAGCAGTACTTCCAGCCGCCCAGCTTCTACCTGAATGACCGAGGGACTTTCAGGGATGTCCGCAAATTGGCCGGCCCCGATATGCAAGTGGGCAAGTGCGGCCGAGGCGCGGCGTTCGCCGACTATGACAACGACGGAGATACCGATGTCGCCATCGCTAATCTAAACGATTCCCCGCAGCTGCTCAGGAACGACCGCCGCGACCGGAACCACTGGATAATGCTCCGGACCGTTGGACGCACCAGCAACCGCGACGGTATTGGCGCCCGCATAACCGTCACCACGGGGCAGATGCGCCAGATCTGGGAGATCAAGCGGACTGTTTCCATTTATTCGGCCAGCGATCCGAGGGCTGATATCGGACTGGGTGAGGCGACCAAGGCCGATCTGATCAAGGTCCAGTGGCCGAGCGGAAAAGTGCAGGAATTCCGGGATGTGCCGAGCGATCAACACTACGTGGTCGACGAAGATAAGGGACTGAGTAAGGGCTACTGAGCGACTTTCGAAGGACACAAGGGACAGAAGGGACAGAAGGGACAGAAGGGACACAAGCGACACAAGGGACACTGGAATGATCAATATCCCTTGTGTCCCTTCTGTCCCTTCTGTCCCTTGTGTCCCTTGTGTCCCTTCTGTCCCTTCTACCCCAACACCTCAAAATTCACGGTCTGCCTGGTCGTCGTCTGCGCAATCTGGTCGGTTACCGCAATGGTCAGACTGTAGCGACCCGGCTCTAGCGGCTGAGTGTTCAGCATCGATCCCGCATAAAACCGGTCGGCGTAAGGATGGATGATCTTGGACAGCTCTCCGAAGGGAGTGGGAACTTCCCTTCCGTCCTTTAGGATTTGCAGCGTAACTGACAGGGACGGCTGCAGGGTCTGCTGATCCGCCGTCACATTGTAGAGTTCGAAGTAAAAACCGAGCGGCTTTCCCCGCTTAAACCGATTCTGCGCACTCGGATACACCTTCACGGCGCTCAGAATAAACGGGTCGCTGATAAACTCCCCGGTTTTAGCAGGCTGGACCTGGTCGGCCAGAATAATCGGACTCAGCTCAATATCGGTACCCGTTTTACCGGGAACAATGATTCCTCTCTCCAAGGTTCCGATCTTTCCGCCGTGGACGTCTTTCACGATTGCAATCAGCTTGTAGCGTCCCGGCTCGAGCGGGATGTTACGTTGAAAAACCGAGCTGGGCGCACTGCCCTGATTGCTCTGGCCGAGCGTCAGGTGAACCATATCGTCAAATGAGTACACCTTCTGCTTGGTCATATTCTCTACGCGCCCGTAGACATTTAAAGTCGCCTGCTGGATGGTCCCCGCCTGCTTAAACGTAAACTCATGGGTATTGAAGTAAAAGGTCACGGGAACGAGGTAACTGGTCGGCGTCACACGGATCAGGTCATGCCGGACGGAGAAGGGTAACTGATTGAAGTAGAGATTGATATCGACGATGGTCTCGAGGTCTTTGAACTTGATCGTCGGAGGCGCCTGCAGCTTGGCGTAACGATTCAGACGGTCGAAGAGATCATCCTTGCGGCTGAAGAGTTTGAGCGGGTTGCCGCCGCGACGAGTCGCCTCGTTGGCCATCGTCCTGGTCCCGATGCGCTCCCCTTTGTCGTCAACACCGCCGAGGCGCTCGGACTCGGTCAGCCCCATGCCTGGCACCCAGAGCAAGGCGTCCTTGTCCATCTCATCGCGAGCCAGCGTGTAATGCCCGGACATCGTCTTGTCCACAAATTCGATCTCGATGCCGTCGCCGACACCGGGAATGTGCCGGTAGTACCAAAGCTGCCACGCGTACGTGGTTGTATTGCCGCCGCCTTCGGACCCAGGGCGATAGTAGATCTCGCCCTGGCCGTGGTCCTCGATCGAATCCGGTTTCCCGTTAATGATATAGATCCGCCCGCGATCGCTCTTCCAGCCAGGAACGCCCACGGAAAAACTGTCATTCGCGTAAGCGATCCTTCGGTAATGTTCCTCACGGAACTCGTTGACGGCACTATCCGGATCCGGGTCGCGCCGTCGCCAAAACTGCTCGATGAAACTCTCTTTTTCGTCGTCGGTAGTAAGGTTTAGGAAGACCGCCCGTTCCTCGTCGGTGATGATGAAGACCACGTCTTCGTCGAGCCACTTCTTGTGGTAGTCGATCCGGTCCTCCTGCCTCATCTGGGCAGCTTGCCGCTGCTGAGGGGTCTTCTCCCGCTGCTGAAGCCAGAAGCCCGAAGCGGCCACAAAAATCAGAATTGCTGACAAACACTTCGACCAGTACATAGGCGCCTATGATCCCGGGATGCGATTAAGAGATTACCATAATCCCCATGCAGAGCGAGAGAGGCAAAGGGCAGCTGACCGCTGACAGCTGACGGCTGACACTCCAAGCACGAATATCGCATACTTCCGGTCAGTGGTCAGCTGTCAGCCGTCAGCCGTCAGCTGCCTCTTCCCCTTGCCCCTCGACCGCGATTCTGTCAGACTCTCGGCCCGATGCGAACTGTGACAGCTTTCATCGGTCTGTCTATCCTGACCGGCCTCGTTCTGGCTCAGACCTCGACCTCGGCCTTTCAGGAGGGGTTGCGGGCCATCGAACCGAGCGACGTGTACGCGACCTGCGGCGAACTGGCCTCCCCTCGGTTTCACGGGCGGCTCACCGGAGACCAAGGTTACAGGGCCATGAGCCAGTGGGTCGCCGGACTTTTCGCATCCTGGGGACTGAAGCCGTTTGCCGCCGGAAACGGGTACCTTCAAGAGTTTAAGACCCAGCACACGATTATCGACCAGGCCGGCATGACCCTTCTCCTTCCAGCCGAAAGCGGCGGGAATCAGGCGGAGAAACGGCTGGAGCCTTTCACCGATTTCCTGCCCCTGCTCTACTCCGACTCCGGAGAAAAGACCGGTCCAGTCGTGTTTGCCGGCTGGGGGATCAGCGCTCCCGAGCTTGGGTACGACGACTATGCCGGGCTCGATCTGCAGAACAAGTTCGTTCTATGTTTTCGGGGAACACCAGATCCGGCCGACGCCCGCTTTACCGAGCACGACGAGCACCGCACCCGGATGGTCACCGCGCTGAGAAAGGGGGCGGCTGGGCTACTCTATATTTACGATGAGCCACTGGCGAACCCCAACGGGGACTGGCTAGCGGGATTCATGCCAGCCATTGTGAGCACTCCAGTCGCTGACCTCATGCTTGAATCAAAGGGGCTGGATAGCAAGAAGCTCCGGGAAGACCTGCTGAGGTATAAGAAGCCGCTTTCGTTCCCGCTGAACACAACGGTTACCCTCAAGGTTGTTTCGCGCCATTTCCCAGACTCGAAGGGCTACAACATCTGCGGGATGCTGGAAGGTACGGACCCGCAGCTCCGTAAGGAAATCATTGTGGTGGGCGCTCACGCAGATCATTGCGGCGAGCATATGGGAGCTATCTTCCCCGGGGCCAATGACAATGCCAGCGGAGCGGCCGTAGTCATCGAGATGGCGCGTGCGTTTTCCGGATTGTCGGTCCGACCTCGCCGCTCGCTCGTCTTTGTTTTGTTTGGCGGCGAGGAAACGGGCTTGCAGGGATCGCACTATTTCGCTGATCACCTCAACGTTCTGCCCGGGAGCGTGGTGGGTATGCTGAATTTCGACATGGCCGGCGCCGGAGACGGAGCAGGCTGCGGTTACAGCGCCACCCCGGATTACCTTCAATCCATCATTCAGGCTGCGGACAAGGAAGTCGGCATATTGCGCGGATCACGACCGATCCGCCGTGTCGGCGTCAGATCCAGTGACTTTGCCCCCTTCTTCGTGAAGGGTATTCCTTGTCTCTCGATTTCGTCGAACGGCCCGCATCTGGCTTATCATCAGCGCGGCGACACGATTTTTCGCGTCAATCCGCACATGTTGGCCGCCACAGCTCGCCTGGGCTTTGCCGCTGCTTACCTGCTGGCGGACCGGCCAGCCCAGCCGACGACGGACTGAAAACAGGCTCCTCCCCGCCCCCAAGCTACTACTCCTCGGACGCTTCTGAGAGAATATTAGCTAAGTCTTAACACGCGTTCCGGCTTTCGATTCACCCATTCTTGACCAGGCATACGCAGATGCGCCATGCATGAGAGAAGACGGTTCTATACTCATGACCGCAGACGGCGACCGACGCCGGCCATTTCTCGGTATCTTTTCCGAGGACGACGCCGGGGCCCACGGCGTGACGCGGATGGAGGCGCGAATTACTACACGGACGTTCCTTCCGTCAGCGCTGTGCTGACCGTCGGAATTCTCTTTACCCTCTCGCTCATCGACGCGATTCTCTCCCTTCGACTCTTTGCGCTCGAGAAGAGCGAGGAAATGAATCCCCTGCTGGCAATCATGCTGGACCACAGCGATGTCGCCTTCATTGCGTTCAAGCTGGCGCTCAGCGCAGTGTCGCTCCTTGTGGTGTTGCTGCACTGGAACTTCGTGGTCCGCGGCCGGCTCTCGACGGTCCATGCCGTTTACTGGCTGATCGGCACATATACATCTGTTGTGATCTACGAGACAGGGCTGCTTTGGTGGTAGTCTCTGTTCCATGGAACTGCCGGCATCATTTACCGTACATCGTGCACTCGTCGTTTGCTTCGCAGCGTGCCTTGCCTTGTTGACCCTGCTCGCTCAGGAGAACCGCGGTACGCCCGTTCGCAAGACACTCGTCGCACATCGGGGCGCTTCCGCCTACGCTCCTGAGAATACCCTGCCCGCCTACCGGCTTGCCATCAAACAGGGAGCCGACTTCGTGGAACAGGACCTTCAGATCACTCGCGACGGAGTTCTCATCTGTCTGCATGACCTGAGTCTCGAGAGGACGACCGATGTTGAGAAGCTTTTTCCCGATCGGTTTCGCGAGTCGGAGCGGGATGGGCGAAAAGTCCGGGAATGGCTGGTTTCAGACTTCACGGTCGCGGAAATCAGCCGATTGGACGCCGGCTCCTGGTTTGGCGAAGCGTTCAAGGGAACACGGATCCCAACCTGGGAACAGTCCATCGGAGAGATTCGAGGCAAGGCGGGACTATTCGTCGAGACCAAGGCGCCGGAAGTGTACGGCGAACGAGGCTTCGACATGGAAAGCCTCGTCCTCGACGTCCTTCGCGGTAACAAACTCGATCTGCCTGGCGCGGACCCAAAGACGCCCGTCCTCATTCAATCGTTCAGTTCCGCGAGCCTGCAGAAGCTGAGACAACACGGATGCCGCCTGCCGCTGGCCTTGCTCGTGGATCAGCCCGATGAGTGGGTCACTGCCGAAGGATTGAAGCGGCTGGCGAAATTCGGCCAGGGACTGGCGCCAAGCAAAAAATTGATTGCTTCTGACCCAGGGCTCGTCATACGGGCCCACAAGGCGGGCTTGACCGTCACCTGCTGGACTTTTCGCCTCGGGACCGGTATGGATGCAACCGCCCTCACGAAAGAGATGAAGCAATACCTGACGGTCTACGGCGTCGACGGGATAATCACCGATAATCCAGACCGGTTTCCAAGGTAACAAGTATTCGAAGCCGCGGCCTGGAGTGCTGTGGTTGCGCAAGACTCTTTCGGAGTGCGGTGGCCTTGACCTGATCTTTATACGTATCTTGCCACCGAAGGGCAGTTACAGAGCCGCGCACGGAGTGGAGGGCTGCGAAGCGTTTTCCAGCGGAGCAGCCTGGAGCGGAGTAAGCGGGACCACCCAACGAACCGTAACGGCACGTTGGGTGGTCCCGCTTACTTCGCTCCGGGACTCGCTCCGCACAAAGCGCTTCGCGGC
>Ga0105104_10000442_pt1 | contig 31889 bp, 22 predicted proteins | sample PPLLaktember2015_3_FD_87034 | JGI IMG/M metagenome (GOLD analysis project Ga0105104, IMG submission 87034) | Freshwater sediment microbial communities from Prairie Pothole Lake near Jamestown, North Dakota, USA - PPLs Lake P7 Core (6) Depth... | ecosystem: Environmental > Aquatic > Freshwater >... | reverse complement strand
TCATAAAGTATTTCGGCAAGGGAAAAGACGACTCAATCGTCAAGCCTCGATACGAAGCAGAAAACGAACGTGTATATATCAACGATCAGAAATACTTTGAAAATGTCACTGCCGAAGTATGGAACTATCAAATCGGGGGTTATCGTGTTCTCGAGCATTACCTCAAAGACCGTAAAGGCAGACAAATGGACGATGCCGGTCATTACAGCCAGGTAGGAACCTCCATTGCCAGGACTATCGAAGTACAAAAGGAAATCGATAAGCTTTTTCCGAAGGTAGAAAAGAAAGTTATTGGGTAGGTGTAGCTTTTATTTCTAATTCCAAAACTTATTTCTTGTTCTCAATCTCTCATTCTCTCATTCTCTCATTGGGAACGGAAAGTCTTGAAGTTCCGCTTCGATATTACAGTTGGAGACCAGAGCGCTATGAAAGCAGATCTTAGGAGCGGGAATATTTGCACGTAAATGGATTTCATTCCGTTTTATGCCCATATCACGGCGGAAGGAGGGTCTACTCAAATGATTCGGCAACTGTTAGCAGAAAAATATAACAAGTGTACTTCATTTGAAGACGTACGAATAAAATCTGACGGACGGCTGAAACAACTGCTGAAGCATGTTTTAACCCATTCCGAATTTTATAAAAAACATTACGCCGAACAAGGCATCACCTTGAAGGATAGCGATCATCTCAAAATTGAAGATTTGCCTTTTACGACAAAAGATCTGCTTATGAAAAATTTTGATGAAGTAAGCAGCGATCCGCTTCTGAATATTCGAGATATCGGACGCTACGTTAAAAACAACAACGATTATCATCTTTGGTACAAAAACAAATATAAGATTATTAAAACATCAGGATGCAGCGGAAGATATGGTGTTTTTATTTATGATAAACAAAGCTGGAATATTCTCAGAGCTATTACGATCAACAGAGCCTCCTATGTTAATGTGACTCCATTTAAAAAAAACAGGCTTGCTGTTCTTGTTGATACCAGCGGATTACATGCAGGCATCTCGCTTATAGGGAATGTCACCAAAATGTTCTATGATTTGCTGATTCTCAACGTCCATGAACCGCAAAAAACAATTATCGATAAGCTCAATTCTTTTCAACCTGACATCCTCTCGGGATATGCAAACAGTATTTATCTCTGTGCGCATGAACAATTAGATTGCCGGCTTCATATACAGCCAATACAGGTAGGCTGCTCCGGCGAACCGTTAACCCATGAAGCAAGAGACATCATTCACAAAGCATTTCGTGTTCCACCGATTAACATGTATGGTGCATCTGAATCAATTTGCATGGCAAACAGCTCGCGGCAATGTCATAATTTGCACATCGCATACGATTGGAATCTGATAGAAGTACTGGATGCATGTGAAAAAAAAGCTCAGGAAGAAGAAATAGGAAATGCAGTATTGACCAACCTCTATAATTATTCATTTCCGTTAATACGCTATAAGATGAATGACAGAATGTCAATGCGATTGAACTCCTGCCCCGATTGTGGAAGTGTCTTTCCTGTGATTACCAAAATTGAAGGAAGAGCGGAAGACCTGCTGAAATTTATAAGGCGCGATGGGAGCGAGGAATATTTATTTTGTTCATTTATGTCGCTTTTTAACGAGCCAGGTATTAAATCATTCAGAGTTATTCAAAAGGAAAGAAATTATCTCGAAATCCAACTTGTCCTCACCGACAAGAATTCTGCCGATGCAACGGTCAACAAACTTGATAACGATTTTAAATATTTGTTTTCCACAAAGAATCTCAGCCGCGATGTAAGTTATAAATTTGTTTTTGTCGACACCATCAGTGCAGATACCACAACCGGGAAGACAACCCGTATTATTACTTTTGAAAAATATCAAAAACAATTATCAAAGAATTTTGTTCCGCAAGAAGTTTTTGAGAGCTATTAAATTGTTAAGCATCCCGCAACGCGGTACGACATTCTCAGGTTTCCGGCTGCTTTGCATGAAAACATTGGGATGCGGCTTAACGAAATTGCACTGGTATGAGAGTTGAATGAAAATAATTCATTTTACGTGTCATGAGACGACTGTCCCGCGCTGTTTGCGGAGAACCGTAACGCCCGGGAATTTCTTTTCTTGCGATAATCCGGTCAGATGACCGCCTGCCTGCCGTCAGGCAGGGACTCTACGCATTTTTCCGTGGTATTACGATCTCGTAACTCGTCACTCATAACTCACGACTGTTTTATCGCTCCAAACCTATATTCACAAGACTGAATAAATATTCATTATTCAGGCGCAAAAAGGCAACATTTTTTTGTTCACCTCTTGACAAACCCAAAAGAATTTCGTACTGTATATCAGTTATTATTTACTCAAATACAGTGAAACAGAACAGCCACATATCCTCCGTTTTAACAAACAACACCGCTTCACCAAGCGTCGTGTCGACGGTTGTTCTGTCTACGAATATCGTAATTGTACCGCTGACTCTTATTCTTAGCCTCGTGCTTACTCTTAGCCTTATTATCGTAGGCTGAGAAAAGCCAGAGGCTGACGAAGCACACCGAAATCGGTATCCCACAAATTCAGGTCTTGCAACGTTCGCCTCTGGCAGGTGAAAAAGTATGTTATTTTCTGTCAGAAAGGATTGAATTATGCGTAGCGACCAGATCAAAAAAGGTTTTGAACGTGCACCCCATCGGGCCCTTCTTCGTGCAACAGGCGTAAAAGAGGAAGACTTCGGGAAACCATTCATAGCGGTTGCCAATTCCTACGTGGATATCGTCCCGGGCCACGTTCACCTGCAGGCATTCGGAAAACTCGTAAAAAAAGCCATCCGCGCAGCGGGCGGTGTTCCATTTGAATTTAACACGATCGCGGTGGATGACGGTATCGCCATGGGGCATGGCGGAATGAAATACAGCCTGCCTTCCCGCGAATTGATCGCTGATTGCATCGAAACCATGATCGAAGGCCACGCCTTTGACGGTATGGTCTGCATTCCCAACTGCGATAAGATCGTTCCCGGAATGGTGATGGGCGCCCTTCGTACCAATATCCCCACATTTTTCGTCACCGGCGGTGCGATGAAAGCCGGGAGAACCCCCGACGGCAAGGTCGTTGATCTGATTTCCGTCTTTGAAGGCGTCGGCGAATATAAAACGGGTGCCATCGACGAAAAGCGGCTCAAGATTCTCGAAAAATTTGCATGCCCGTCCTGCGGCTCCTGCTCAGGGTTGTTCACCGCCAATTCCATGAATTGCCTCCTGGAAGTGATCGGATTAGGACTGCCCTACAACGGCACGGCTCTCGCAAAAAGCAAACAGCGGAACGATCTGACGAAGGAAGCCGGAAAAATAATCATGAAATTGATCAAGGAGAACATCCGGCCCCGCGATATCGTCACCAAAGATGCGATCGATGATGCTTTTGCTCTGGATATGGCAATGGGCGGAAGCACCAACACGGTGCTCCATACGCTTGCATTCTGCAACGAAGCCGGTATTGACTATCCGCTCTCACGCATCAACGAAGTGGCCGACAGGATTCCGCATTTATCAAAGATCAGTCCCTCCGGCACATGGCATATTGAAGATCTGCACAAAGCAGGCGGAGTCCCCGCGATTCTTCACGAGGTGACGCGCAAGGGAAAGGATCTTCTGCATCTGGACCGGCCAACGGTAACGGGAAAATCGCTGCGCAGTATTGTTGAAAAATCAAAAGTGAAGAACGCGGAAGTTATCCGTCCGGTGGAAAATCCTCATTCGGCAAAAGGCGGACTCGCAATCCTGTTTGGCAATCTCGCGCCCGATGGTGCCGTGATTAAAACAGCGGGAGTTTCCGCTCCGATGCGCAAGCACAGCGGACCGGCGAAAATATTTGAAAGTCAGGAAGATGCCCAGGCGGGAATTCTTGCCGGGAAAGTCGTTGCCGGCGATGTGGTGGTGATCCGGTATGAAGGGCCGCGCGGCGGACCGGGCATGCAGGAAATGCTTTCACCTACTTCGACGATCATGGGCATGGGATTGGGAGATAAAGTCGCGCTCATCACCGACGGAAGATTCTCAGGCGGAACGCGGGGAGCATGCATCGGGCATGTCTCGCCGGAAGCGGCAAGCGGCGGGCCCATTGCGGCGCTCCGTGAAGGGGATATGATTGATATTGACCTTGAAGCCCGCACGTTGAATGTCCGTCTGAGCGACGAAGAAATCCATTCGCGTATCGCTGCGCTGCCGGCGTTCGAGCCGCGGACACAGAGCAAATGGCTGCGGCGGTATGCACATTTTGTTACGAGTGCCAACACCGGCGCGACATTGAGAAGCTAAACACGAAATTATGTTTTCATTTTATTAACTCATTCAGGAATACGATTATGACACCGACGAAAGCACAAGACAATCATCAAGGCAAACTGATGACCGGAGCAGAAATATTTGTGCGGTGCCTGGTAGAAGAAGGCGTCGATACTCTCTTTGGCTATCCGGGCGGTGTCGTCATCGGCATCTATGATGTGCTCCACGACCTCACGCACATCAAACACATTCTCACCCGGCACGAACAGGGCGCCACCCATGCCGCGGAAGGGTATTCGAAAGCAACCGGCAGGCCGGGCGTGGTTCTCGTGACCTCCGGTCCAGGGGCGACCAATGCCGTGACTGGAATTGCCGATGCATATATGGATTCGATCCCGCTGGTCGTCTTCACCGGCCAGGTGGTGACCAAGCTCATTGGAAACGATGCGTTCCAGGAAGTGGATATCGTCGGCATTACGCGTCCGATTACGAAACATAATTATCTCGTGAAAGATGTCAACGAACTGGCCAGGACCATCAAAGCGGCGTTTTATATTGCGACCACCGGACGTCCGGGACCGGTGCTCGTCGATTTACCAAAAGATGTCCTTGCGGCGAAAGCCGTGTTCGAATATCCCAAAACCATTTCGCTGCGCAGTTATAACCCGGTGGTGGACGGCAACATCCGGCAGATTAAAAAGGCGGCGGAATTGATCAATGAAGCGAAGCGTCCGCTCCTCTATGTCGGCGGCGGCGTGATTAGTTCAAATGCCTCCGCAGAAGTTCGTGCACTTGCAGATAAGCTGCACGCACCAATTACCACAACACTCCATGGGTTAGGTGCGTATCCTGAACAGAGTAAGCTGTCTCTCGGAATGCTGGGAATGCATGGGACATGGTATTCCAATGTGGCGGTTGATCAGTGTGATGTACTTATTGCGATTGGTGCACGGTTTGATGATCGTGTGACCGGAAAAGTGGAAGAATTTGCAAAGAACGCCAAAAAAATACATATCGACATCGACCCATCTGCTATCAGTAAAAATGTGCCTGCAGATGTACCGATCGTCGGAGATGTGAAACGAGTGCTGAAACAACTCAATGAATTGGTAAAACCGCTGGATACGAAAGAATGGCTGAAGACCATCGATGGATGGAAAGCAGAACATCCGCTTCGGTACAAACAGGACGGATCACTCCGTGCACAGCATGTCATTGACAAGCTTGGTGAAATCACGGACGGTGACGCTATTGTCGTTTCCGATGTCGGCCAGTCGCAAATGTGGACGGCGCAGTTTTTCAAATGGAAACATCCGCGCACGCAGATCACTTCGGGCGGACTGGGAACGATGGGGTTCTCGCTGCCTGCGGCCATGGGTGCAGCATTCGGCCGCAGGGATTTGCCGGTGGTTTGTATCAGCGGCGACGGCGGCTTTCAGATGAACATTCAGGAATTGGCAACGGTCGCCCAAAATAATCTTCCCTTGAAAATTTTTATTATCAATAACGGATATCTTGGCATGGTACGCCAATGGCAGGAATTTTTCTGGAAGAAAAGGTACTCTCATACTCAAATTACCAGTCCGGATTTTGTAAAAGTGGCCGAGGCGTATGGAATCCCGGCACAGCGCGTATCGTCGCCGGCGGATGTGGAAGCCACGATCCGCAAAGCGCTTGCACATAAAGACGGTCCTATGCTTGTGGAGTTTGTCGTGGTGCCTGAGGAAAATGTCTTCCCGATGATTCCTGCAGGACAAACCGTGAACGAAATAATGGATAGTCCGGAACCGCTGAAACAATCGCATGCGACACATAAAACGATGATTCATGCAAAAGGATAAGGGTACTCTAAACAGGAGAAATAATCATGGCATCATCAACGACTAATGAACATGTGAAACAGCACACGATTTCGATGACCGTGGAAAATCATTTTGGCACCCTCAATAGAATTGCCGGCCTTTTTGCAGCAAAAGGATATAACATCGACAGTCTCACCGTCGGGCCGACAGAGGATGACGCGGTATCGCGGATGACCATCGTCACCCGCGGCGACGACCAGATTATCGAGCAAATTATGAAACAACTCCATAAGCTGATCGACACGATTAAAGTGGTCGATTTGACGGATGATACATTCGTCGACCGGGAACTGGCGCTGGTGAAAGTTCAATGCACCCCCACCTCACGGATGGAGATCATGCAGATCTCGGAAATATTCCGTACGAAAGTGGTTGATGTCAGTCCAAAGACTCTGACGATTGAAGCAACCGGTTCGCAGCTGAAAGTGGACGCCGTTATTAATATGCTTAAACCGTTTGGGATAAAGGAACTGGCACGAACAGGCCGTGTCGCAATCAAACGGGAGTTCCAGGGCGAAGCATGAGGTAGAGCAGTTGAGCCGATGAGTAGATGAGCAGATGAGTAGTTGAGTAGTTGAATATGAGTAGTAATTAAATTTTTCATATATCTTTCTAATCTCATAGGCTCAATGGCTCATAGACTCATAGGCTCAAAGACTCATAGGCTCAAAGACTCATAGGCTCAAAGACTCATAGGCTCATAGACTCATAGGCTCACAGACTTAAAGTTTCTCAGAGTTAACAAGAAAGAACATCATAAACATATGACATCAAAAGTATTAAAAGAATTTCCGCTGTATGATCCACGGAATGAGCACGACGCTTGCGGTATTGGATTTATCGTCAACGTCAACGCCGAACGTTCACATGAAACGATTATGAAGGGGATCCAGATCCTGGTGAACCTTGCACATCGCGGGGCGAGCGGTTCCGATCCAAAAACAGGCGACGGCGCAGGGATCACCATACAAATCCCGCATACATTTTTTGTAAAGGAATGCGGGAAGCTCGGTTTTACCCTCCCCCCTGAAGGCGAGTACGGTATTGGAATGTTGTTTCTCCCGGTGGAGCCCCAGCCGCGGTTTGAGTGTGAAGCCATCATCGAACGGATTGTGCAGGAAGAAGGATTGGGGATGCTCGGTTGGCGCGATACGCCGATTGATTCAGATGCGATCGGCCGTGTCGCACGCGTGTCGCAGCCGTATATCGAACAGGTCTTTATCCGGATTGCACCCGGAATGACCCGCGAGGAATTTGAACGGAAATTGTATATCGTCCGGAAGCGGGCGGAGTCCGAGATTGCTGCCTCGGCGATTCAAAATAAAAATTTCTTTTATGTGCCGTCCCTTTCATCGTATACGATCATTTATAAAGGACTGCTGATCGCACCGCAGATTGCACGGTTCTATAAAGAGCTGTCGGATCCGGACACCACGAGCGCTTTGTGCCTGGTCCATCAGCGGTTCTCAACAAATACATTCCCGAGCTGGCAGCTTGCACATCCGTTCCGATATATCTGTCATAACGGAGAGATCAATACACTGCGCGGCAATGTAAACTGGATGCATGCCCGGCAATCGGTACTCAAATCTAAAAAATTCGGTGATGAGATCGATAAGTTGTTCCCCATCATCCAGCCGGGCGGAAGCGATTCCGCGGCGCTGGATAATGCCGTGGAACTGATCACGATGAGCGGCCGCAGTCTTCCTCATGCAATGACCATACTTATACCAGAGGCCTGGGATGCGGATACCGGTATGTCGCCGGAGAAACGCGCATTCTATGAATACCATGCTTCATTGATGGAACCCTGGGATGGTCCAGCTGCCGTCGCTTTTACCGACGGACGTGTGATTGGCGCAACACTCGATCGCAATGGACTCCGCCCGGCGCGCTATCTCGTGACCCATGATCACTTCCTGATCATGGCGTCCGAAACAGGCGTGCTGGATGTTGAACCCGAAAATGTGAAGCTCAAGGGGTGCCTGGAACCGGGCAATATGCTTCTTGCCGATCTGACGGAAAAAAGAATTATTCCGGATGAAGAAATTAAAAAACGCCTGGCACAACGACAGCCCTATGGCCAATGGATTCAGGAAAACCAGATTCGGCTGGATCAGCTTGCCGAGCCTCCGCGTGAGATAGGATTCAGCCCGGAAGATCTCCTGAAACGACAACGGGCGTTCGGATACACGGACGAAGATATACGGATGATTATGGTACCGATGGCCGTGGATGGACAGGACCCGGTCGGTTCCATGGGTGCGGATACACCGCTGGCATGTTTATCGGATAAAGCACAACCGTTGTTCAATTACTTTAAACAAAATTTTGCACAGGTAACCAACCCGCCGATCGATTCGATCCGCGAAGAACTGGTCATGTCGCTGACGAGTTATATCGGAACGGAAGGCAACCTGCTGGATGAAACACCGCAGCATTGCCACACGCTGAAATTGCCGGAACCGATTTTGACCAACCATGACCTGGAAAAAATGCGCCGGGTGTCTCAGGGGGATTTTCTTGCCACCATGCTGCCGACGCTCTTCCGGGTGGACGGCGGTGAAAAGGAACTGGAACGCGCGTTGGACGGCCTCTGCCGCCGCGCGTCGCTGGCAATTAAATCGGGATACACCATCATCATTCTTTCGGACCGCGGCGTCGACGAGGAATATGCAGCCATCCCGAGCTTGCTGGCGCTGACCGCAGTGCACAACCATCTCGTCCGGGAAAAAACCCGTACGCAGGTCGCTCTGGTCGTCGAATCCGGCGAGCCGCGCGAGGTGATGCATTTCTGCCTCCTGATTGGATTTGGCGCAAGCGCCGTCAATCCATATCTCGCGATTGAAACATTGGAAGAACTTTCGAACCGCGAATATTTTCCGGAAGGCATGACGTTCGAAAAAGCCGTCTATAATTATAAAAAGGCAGTCAATAAAGGTATTCTCAAAACGATGTCGAAGATGGGGATATCAACGCTGCAAAGTTATCAGGGCGCACAGGTCTTTGAAGCGATCGGTCTGGGAAAAGAACTGATCGATAAATATTTTACAGGAATTGCCTCCCGCATCGGCGGCATAGGGCTTGCCGTTATCGCGCAGGAAGCAAAAATGAAACATGAGTATGCGTTCCAGAAACTGACCGGTTCCGACACCGAACTTGATCTCGGAGGAAATTATTACTTCCGGATTAACGGCGAACGGCACATGGTGAATCCCACCACCATCACGAAACTCCAGCAAGCCGTCCGGTTTTCTGATAAAAAAAGCTATCAGGAATATGCGAAGCATCTGAACGAACAGGATGGAGGATTGTACAATCTTCGCGGGCTGATGGAGTTCAAGAAAGGAACACGTGCCGTTCCGATCGAAGAGGTCGAACCGGCAAAAGAAATTGTGAAGAGGTTCGTCACCGGTGCCATGTCGTACGGCTCGATCAGCAAAGAAGCCCACGAGACGCTCGCCGTCGCCATGAATCGAATGGGCGCGAGATCCAACACCGGAGAAGGCGGCGAGGATGAAGAACGGTTTAAACCGGATGCCGACGGAAATCTTCGAAGGAGTGCGATAAAACAAATTGCGTCTGCCCGGTTCGGGGTCTCGGCAAACTATCTGGTCAACGCAGATGAAATCCAGATAAAAATTGCCCAGGGCGCAAAGCCCGGCGAAGGAGGCCAGCTCCCCGGTCATAAAGTTGATGCTATTATCGCGAGGACGCGGCATTCCATTCAGGGGGTTCAGCTGATTTCGCCTCCGCCGCATCATGATATCTATTCTATCGAAGATCTGGCACAGCTCATTTACGATATGAAAAATGTAAATCCGCGCGCCCGTATATCGGTGAAACTGGTATCGGAAAACGGTGTCGGGACGGTCGCGGCCGGCGTCGCAAAAGCACACGCCGATTCGATTCTCATCAGCGGCGATTCGGGCGGAACAGGGGCGTCACCGTTATCCTCCATTAAACATGCCGGCATTCCATGGGAGATCGGACTTGCTGAAGCCCAGCAGGTGCTGGTGTTGAACGACCTGCGCAGCCGCGTCCGTCTGCAGACCGATGGAAAACTGCAGACCGGCCGGGATGTTGCGATTGCAGCGTTGATTGGCGCGGAAGAATACGGTTTTTCGACCATGCCGCTGGTGTCCATGGGCTGCGTGATGATGAGGAAATGCCACCTCAACACATGCCCGGTCGGCATTGCAACACAGGATCCGGAGCTGCGCGCAAAGTTTCAGGGTACCCCGGAACATCTCATCAATTTCTTTTTCTTCGTCGCCGAAGAATTGCGGGAGATTATGGCGCGCCTGGGATTCAGGACCGTCGATGAAATGATCGGGCGGGTGGATATGCTGGAAGCCCGCAAGGATGTCGAACACTGGAAAGCGAAACACATCGACCTGTCGTTCCTTCTGCATAATCCTGCCGCGCCGTCGCGGTTTGGCCGGCGCAGTCAAATCCTGCAGGATCATGGTTTGAACGATGCGCTGGATTATCAGCTGATTGAAAAATCAAAAGGTGCATTGGAGAACAAAACTCCCGTCGAGTTCAATCTTCCCATCCGGAACATCCACCGTACGGTCGGTGCCATGCTCAGCGGAGAGGTTGCGCGGAAATACGGGTCTGACGGATTACCGGACAATACCATCACCGTTCATTTTACCGGTTCTGCCGGCCAGAGTTTTGGTGCATTCCTCGCGCGGGGAATTACCCTCATGCTCGAGGGAGATGCAAATGATTATACGGGAAAAGGATTGTCCGGCGGCAAGCTGATCATCCATCCGCCTCGAAAGTCGAAATGTGTACCGGAGGAAAACACCGTGGTTGGAAATGTTATCCTCTACGGAGCAACCAGTGGTGAAGCCTATTTCAATGGAAGAGCCGGTGAACGGTTTGCCATTCGCAATTCCGGCGCGACGGCAGTCGTGGAATCGGTTGGCGCACATGGTTGTGAATATATGACGAATGGAATTGTCGTGGTGCTGGGCCCGACCGGGAAGAATTTTGCGGCGGGAATGTCGGGCGGTTTTGCATTCGTACTCGATGAATCGGGCGATTTTTCCTCAAAACTCTGCAACCGGACCATGGTCGATGTTGATCCGTTGAATGCCATGGATGAAGAGAAGGTACGAACGCTGGTGGAAAAACATTTCGAGTATACCGCCAGTCCGCGTGCACGCTTTATTCTCGATCACTGGGCGCAATTGGTCAAAAAGTTTGTAAAAGTATTTCCACTTGATTATAAGAGAGTACTCAAAGCTGCGGCAGATGCAGCTTCGAAGAATGAGAAATCGGCAGCAGTTGTCGAGGAGGTGTCCCGTGGGTAAGCCGACAGGATTTTTGGAATTTAAACGAGAAACACTGTCACGTCGTCCGGTGATTGAGCGTCTGAAAGACTGGAAAGATGTGTACCAGGAATTTCCCGATCAAAAAGTACGGACGCAGGGTGCACGGTGCATGGATTGCGGGATACCGTTCTGTCATCAGGGATGCCCGCTCAATAACGTCATTCCGCACTGGAATGACCTGGCGTACCGCGGCCGGTGGAAAGAAGCAATCCGAATTCTGCACTCGACGAATAATTTCCCGGAGTTCACCGGAAGAATCTGTCCTGCACCATGCGAAGCAGCATGCGTACTCGGAATCAACGAACCACCGGTGGCAATCAAAGCCATTGAACGGTCCATTATTGATGTCGCTTTTCGTGAAGGCTGGATCAGGCCTGAACGACCGGCGGCGAGGACCGGAAAAACCATTGCAGTGATCGGATCGGGCCCGGCGGGCCTTGCTGCGGCCCAGCAGCTCAATCGCGCCGGACATCACGTCACGGTCTATGAAAAGAGCGACCGTGTCGGCGGGTTGCTGCGCTACGGCATACCGGATTTCAAACTGGAAAAATATCTTGTGGACCGCCGTGTTGAAATCATGCAGGCGGAAGGAATCGTGTTTGCGACAAAAGCGCACGTCGGCGTGAATATCGCGTCCGATGAATTGCAGCGCTCGTACAGCGCGATTCTGCTTTGCGGCGGATCTGAAGCGCCGCGCGATCTGAAAGTTCCAGGACGCGAGTTAAAAGGAATTCACTTCGCCATGGAATTTCTGACTCAACAAAATAAACGCGTCGGCGGCACCATCGTCGATGCGGAAAAAGAAATTCTCGCAACCGGCAAACGCGTCATTATTCTCGGCGGCGGGGATACCGGAGCCGACTGTCTCGGCACCGTCCATCGACAGAAGGCGGCATCCGTCTCTCAATTTGAGATTATGCCCAAACCGCCCATCGACCGGTCACCGAGTACGCCATGGCCGTTATGGCCGCTGCAATTGCGAACGGAAAGCGCTCACGAAGAAGGCGGCATCCGTGATTGGGCCATTGCCACGACGCATTTTGAAGGCGATGCGCAGGGCAACATCAAGAAGCTCCACGCCGTTCGTGTGGGCCCCGCGCCGGAGTTTAAACCGGTACCGGGCTCGGAGTTCACGCTCGATGCCGATCTGGTTCTGATCGCGATGGGATTCACCGGGCCGACCAGAAACGGCTTGCTCGATGAATTAGGCGTCGCACTCGATTCGCGCGGAAATATTTCAACGGATGAACATTATATGACATCAGTCCCTAACGTATTTGCAGCGGGAGATATGAGACGCGGACAATCACTGGTGGTTTGGGCGATTGCGGAAGGCCGGAAGGCGGCGCGCTGCGTCGATCTTCATTTGATGGGTTTTACAAATTTACCGTAACCAGAGAAAATCACAGTAACCTGCTGTAAGAATAAGCAGAAGAGATTAAAAGAGAATAAATAACGACATCCAAATTAACGAGGAGAAAAAAATGGCTATCATTGATTTTGGCGGTAAGAAGGAAAAAATCGTTACACGCAAGGAGTTTTCGCTTGCAAAGGCACGCAAGGTTCTCAAGAATGAAGTGGTGGCGGTTATCGGTTATGGCGTTCAGGGTCCCGCCCAGGCGCTGAATATGAAAGACAACGGCATCAAGGTCATTATCGGCCAGTCAAAGGAATATGCGAAAGACTGGAACCGCGCCATAAAAGACGGCTGGGTTCCAGGCAAAACACTCTTCCCGATCGAAGAAGCGGTCCAGCGCGGAACCATTATCATGATGCTCGTGTCCGATGCAGCGCAGCGCGTCATCTGGCCGTCCGTCAAAAAGAATCTCAAACCGGGAGATGCGCTGTACTTTTCGCATGGATTCTCCATTACCTATAAAGAACAGACCGGAGTCATCCCTCCGAAAAATATTGACGTGATCCTGGTTGCCCCCAAGGGCTCAGGACTTAATGTCCGCCGTAACTTTTTATCCGGCGCCGGTATTAATTCAAGTTTTGGCGTATTTCAGGATGCCACCGGACATGCGACGGAACGCTGCATCGCGATCGGGATCGCAGTCGGATCGGGGTACCTGTTCCCGACGACTTTTTTGAAGGAAGTGTACAGCGATCTGACGGGCGAACGCGGTGTGTTGATGGGTGCGCTCGCAGGGATGATGCAGGCGCAGTATGACGTTCTGCGCAAGAACGGCCATTCACCGTCGGAAGCATTCAACGAAACGGTCGAGGAATTGACACAGAGCCTCATTCGGCTCGTGGATGAAAATGGAATGGACTGGATGTATTCGAATTGTTCCGTCACCGCACAGCATGGAGCACTGAAGTGGAGGCCTATTTTCCGCAAAGCAAACCTCCCGGTGTTCGAGAAGCTTTATAAATCGGTGAAGAGCGGTCAGGAAACCCGTGAAGTGATTCGCGATTGCGGCGGCAAGGATTACCAGAAATATCTTTCAAAAAAACTCGGTGAGATCCACAATTCCGAAATGTGGCGCACCGGTGCGGCCGTCCGTGCCTTACGGCCGAAAGAGAAAGCAAAAGATCTTTCAAAGGGCGTCAAAGGAATCGGCGGCCGGGGACAGAATTAATTTCAAACGGTAGAGACGTTCCCCGCCAGAAAGATGGCGGGTAAAAATTGAACGTCTCACCAATATTGTAACAAATCATAGATCGACCAAAGGGTCTCTATGCAACAACTATTTCTCTATGATACGACGCTGCGCGACGGCACACAAGGTGAAGAAATATCGTTCTCTGCCGAAGACAAAATAAAGATCGCCAAGCGGCTTGATGCGTTTGGGATCTCCTATATTGAAGGCGGCTGGCCCGGTTCGAATCCGAAAGATATGGAATTCTTCGAACGAGCCCGCACGACCCAATTTCAGCATGCGAAGATCGCCGCGTTCGGTTCTACACGCCGCGCAAAAAATCCGGTCGAGAAGGATGCAAATATCCGTGCCCTGCTGGATGCACAAACGCCGGTGGTCACCATTTTCGGCAAGACCTGGCTGCTCCACGTGAAAGAGGCGCTGCAAATATCACCGGAAATGAATCTCACGATCATCAGCGATTCCGTCGAATATCTCAAGAAACATGGAAAAGAAGTGATCTACGATGCGGAACATTTCTTCGACGGGTACAAACAGGATAGCGTGTATGCGCTTAAAACACTGAATGCGGCGGCCCAATCCGGTGCAGCAACTCTCGTTCTTTGCGATACGAACGGCGGAACACTTCCATGGGAAGTAGCTGACATTGTTCGCGAGGTGAAGAAGAATATCTCTACTCCTCTCGGCATTCATACGCACAACGATTCCGGAACAGCGGTCGCGAGTTCGTTGATGGCTGTGCGGGAAGGCTGCGTCCAGATTCAGGGAACGATCAACGGGTACGGCGAGCGGTGCGGGAACGCCAACCTCTGTACGATTATTCCCGATCTTCAATTAAAGATGGGTTATCGCTGTGTTGCCGATAAGCAGCTCGAGCATCTTACAAGCGTCTCGCGTTATGTCAGTGAACTGGCAAATATGAAACATCAGAAAAATCTCCCGTTCGTCGGAGAGAGTGCATTCGCCCACAAAGGCGGCGTCCATGTCAGTGCCGTGATGAAATCCGCGCTGACGTACGAGCATATCGTGCCGGAAACCGTCGGCAGCGTGCGCCGGGTGCTCATTTCCGATCTTTCGGGGCGGAGCAATGTCCTGTTCAAAGTAAAAGAATTGGGCGTCGAGCTTGATGATCGATCTCCCGCGGTGCAGAACATTGTCGACGAAATCAAAGACATGGAACACTACGGTTATAGTTATGAAGATGCGGAAGGTTCGTTTGAATTGATGGTGAAACGCCATACCGGCGAGATGAAACAATTTTTCGATTTGGAACGCTTCAGGGTCAGCATTCAAAAAGATAGTCTTGAAAAAGAAGCCCGTTCTGAAGCGCTGATAAAAATCCGGGTGGGGGATGAAACAGAAATCACGGCTGCGGAAGGCGACGGGCCCATCAATGCACTGGATAGCGCTCTGCGAAAGGCCCTTGAGAAATTCTATCCGGAACTGAATCAGATCCACCTCACCGATTACAAGGTGCGAGTACTTGATACACAAAACGCGACCGCGGCAAAAGTGAGGGTCTTGATTGAAACGAAAAATGGGGAAACCTCCTGGAATACGGTCGGCGTATCGCCGGACGTCGTGGAAGCAAGCTGGAAAGCGCTGGTCGATTCCATCAGTTATCATTTGTTGAAGCACCGCACAAAAAAGAATAAATAGGATTGGTTCGAAAAAATAGGGAAACTCTTCGATGATTATTGTGATGAAAGCTGGGGCCTCCCAGGATCAAATTGACCGCGTTTTTGAAAAAGTACAGGAACTGGGGTTCCGTGTGCATCCGATCTACGGTGAATTACGGACCGTCATTGCATGCGTCGGCGACGAACGCGGGAAGTACCGGCTGCAGGCGCTCGAAACCTTGGAAGGGGTCGAGAATGTCGTTCCGATATTAAAGCCGTTCAAACTGGCAAGCCGGGAATGGAATGAATCCCGAACATCCATTACCATTCCCGCACCGAATAACAGCAGCCTCCCGCCCGTGGTCATCGGGAACGGTACGATCGTGGTGATGGCGGGCCCCTGCTCGGTGGAAAGCCGTGAACAGATTCTTCTTTCCGCAGAGCTCGTCAAAAAAGCGGGGGCAAAAGTATTGCGCGGCGGGGCATTCAAACCGCGGACATCGCCCTATGCATTTCAAGGGCTGGAAGAGGAAGGATTAAAACTTCTTGCCGAGGCGCGGGAGAAAACCGGATTGCTCATTATTACGGAAGTCATTACGCCGACCGATGTCCCTCTGGTCGCGGACTATGCAGACATTTTACAGGTCGGCGCGCGAAATATGCAGAACTTCGCGCTGCTCAAGGACATTGGGAAATTAAAGAAACCGGTCCTCTTAAAACGGGGTCAGTCGAGCACCTTGAAAGAATTGCTCATGTCCGCTGAATATATTATGTCGCAGGGCAACGAGCAGGTAATCCTGTGCGAACGCGGCATCCGGACGTTTGAGGAATATACGCGCAATACATGCGATCTCTCAGCGGTTCCGGCCCTCAAGGAACTAAGCCATCTGCCCGTCATCGTCGATCCCAGTCATGGCACCGGGGTACGCAGCCTGGTGACGCCTCTGGCAAAAGCAGGCATTGCCGTCGGCGCTGATGGATTGATTATCGAAGTGCATCCGCATCCGGAAGCGGCCTTTTCGGACGGCGCTCAGTCTCTGACACCGGAACAATTTGGAACACTCATGGATTGGGTGCGCAAATTAGCTCAAGTAGAAAACAAAACCGTGTAGGAAAACAGATTATGGAAAACCGAATATTTATTTTTGACACGACACTGCGCGACGGTGAACAATCTCCGGGATGCAGCATGAATATTGAAGAAAAACTTCGTCTGGCGCGCCAGCTCCAGCTCCTGTCCGTCGATGTGATCGAAGCGGGGTTTCCCATTGCTTCGGTTGGCGACTTCGAAGCGGTGAAACTCGTCGCGGAAAAGATAAAGTCGTGTACCGTGGCGGCGCTCGCCCGGACGGTCAAGCTGGATATCGATCGTGCCTGGGAAGCGATCCAGGGTGCGGAGAAGCCGCGCATCCATACATTTATTGCGACTTCGGATCTGCACCTGAAATATAAATTGAAGAAATCAAGGGAACAGGTCCTGCAGGATGCCGTGTGGGCAGTCCAGTACGCCAAATCGCTCTGTGAAGAAGTTGAATTTTCATGTGAAGACGCTTCCCGCACCAATATCGATTATCTTTGTGCGGTCGTCGAGGCGACGATCAATGCAGGCGCCACGATCATCAATCTGCCGGATACGGTCGGATATGCTATTCCGGATGAATACGGTGCGATGTTCCGGATGGTGCGCGAACGTGTTCCGAATATTGATAAAGCAATTTTAAGCTCGCACTGTCATAATGATCTCGGCCTGGCGGTTGCCAATTCTATTGCCGCGGTCCAGAATGGCGTACGGCAGGTCGAATGCACGCTGAATGGAATCGGCGAACGCGCTGGAAATGCATCGCTGGAAGAAATTGCGATGGCGATCAAGACGCGGCATGAAAAACTGGGACTCCGGACAAACATCGATACGGAAGAAATTTACAAGTCGAGCAAATTATTAAGCAGCCTGACCGGGATGATGGTCCAGCGCAACAAAGCAATTGTGGGCGCGAATGCCTTCGCCCACGAGGCGGGCATTCACCAGGATGGGGTGTTGAAAAGCCCGATCACCTATGAAATTATGACGCCGCAGTCGGTCGGTATCAAACATACCATGCTCGTCCTGGGAAAACATTCCGGAAGGCATGCGTTAAAACAGCGGTACACGGAATTGGGGTATACGTTATCCGACGAAGAACTCCAGCGTGCGTATAAACTCTTTTGCGAGATCGCCGATCAGAAGAAGGAATTATTCGACGAAGATCTTGAGGCGATCCTTGAAACCTCCAGTGATGCGGCGGAGGAAGTCTATCAATTAACGAATATTCAGATTGTGACCGGTACCAATCTGCGTCCCACGGCGACCATTGAATTGAAGTACGGAGACCAGATGATCGTGGATTCTGCAACCGGCGACGGACCCGTGGATGCCGCGTATAAAGCCATCGAACGGATAACAGGAGTGATTGGAAAGTTGACGGAGTATTCGATCAAGTCAGTCAGTCTTGGCCACGATGCAATCGGTGAAGTGTTTGTGAGGGTTGATTTCGACGGGCTGCTGTATAACGGCCGTGCCGCAAGTACGGATATCCTTGCCGGCAGCGCACGGGCATATTTGGAAGCGCTCAACCGCGCGATGGCATCGAAGAAACGGAAAGAAGAACAGCAAAAATTAACACTTTCGAAAGACGGCGTGACGGTCTAGTGCCGCTTCTAAAAAGTCTTCTGGTGTTGTTAATTTAAATGCCTTATCAAATAAGGCAGGAGTGCTCGTTTCCATTTGTGGTCACTCACTTAAACCCACAAGATTATTTAATGGAAACGGCACTAGTAGAAATGAACAATAAAAAATATTCGAAATTTTTTAAATACACCTAAAGAATAACACAAATAGTAAATCGATAAAGCGTCGGAAGGTTTTCTAAAAATAATTGAACAGCATTATTAAATGAGGCAATTTAAATTTAAGAAAATTGACGCATTTGCTACAGCAAAGTCAAATGGAAATCCGGCTGGATATATAATTCTGAATTCCATGAAGGATGTCACCCCTGAACAAATGCTGCAAATCGCAAAGGAATTAAAAGGATTTGTGAATGAAGTAGGGTATCTCTGCAAAACATCGGATCATCAATTTGACTTGAAATATTATTCCGCAGAGCGTGAGGTTGATTTTTGCGGTCATGCCACGGTCGCGATCATGTACGATGTATTGAAAAGTGATGAGGATTTGCAGCGCTTCAATTCGCTTCAAATAAAGACAAACAGAGGAATTTTGAATGTAGAAAATAGGATCAGGAAGGAAGATGCGGTGTTTATCCTTTCGCCCGAACCATTTGAAAAGACCAAGCTGCCGGACATCAATGAGCTGGCAGCGAACTTAAAGACACATGTCGACTCCATTAATACGAATTTTCCGATTTCTATAATAAATGCGGGATTGTCTACGTTAATCGTGCCGATAAAAAGCCTGGAATCAATTCTGGCTCTTTCACCGGAATTAGAAATGCTGAAAGAGTTTTGTCTAAAATCAGAGGTTGATATTATCGAAGTATTTACCAGCGATGTCGCGGATAAATCCAATAATTACAGGACAAGAGTATTTGCACCGACATTTGGGTATATCGAAGATCCTGCAACCGGTTCAGGAAATTCTGCATTCGGATATTATTTGATAAAAAATAAATTATGGAACGGGGACACAATAAGTATCGAGCAGAATGGACATGCGGACTGTTTTAACAATGTAAAATTACGAAGACAAACTGATGACCGGGGAAACGAAAGAGTGGTTTTTGGAGGCGGAGCAAGAATAAGAATTGAAGGAACATATTTTCTCCAATAACCATGACGCACCCCATTGTGCTGCAGGATTTTTAATTTATCTGTTTAGTTTTATCGTCTAAAATAATATTATTGAATACAATCTCATAAATCATGGAATGAAATAATGTCGAAGCCACTTACGCTCTTTCAAAAAGTCTGGAATAGTCATGTTGTTGCACAGGAAAAAGATTCTCCTGCAGTGTTGTACATCGATTTGCAGCTGGTTCATGAAGTCACATCCCCACAGGCCTTCGAAGGCCTGCGCCGGCGCGGATTAAAAGTGCGGCGTCCGGATCGAACGGTCGGGACCATGGATCACAGCATTCCGACGCTGCCTCCCTCCGTGCCGATTTCCGATGAACTCGCAGCAAAACAAATGCGCCAGATGGAATTGAACGCGAAGGAATTTGGCTTTCGCTTGTATGGCAAAGATCATCCGCAGCGCGGGATCGTCCATGTCATCGGGCCGGAACTCGGCTTTACCCAGCCGGGGATGACCATTGTCTGCGGCGACAGCCATACCGCGACACACGGCGCGTTCGGTGCCCTCGCGTTTGGCATTGGCACGAGCGAGGTGGAACATGTCCTTGCGACACAATGCCTTCTGCAGAGACTTCCCAAAACCATGGAAGTCCAAATTGAAGGGAAACTCTCCAGGGGCGTCACGGCCAAAGATGTCATCCTTGCACTGCTCGCGAAGATCGGTGTGGGCGGAGGGACAGGATATGTCATCGAGTATACCGGATCAACCGTCCGCGCACTTTCCATGGAAGAACGCATGACGGTCTGCAATATGTCTATTGAAGGCGGTGCTCGCGCCGGGATGATCGCTCCGGATGACAAGGCATTTGAATTTCTCATCAACCGCGAGTTTGTTCCGAAAGGCGATGCATGGGAAAAGTCGTTGAAAAGTTGGCGTACGCTGCCGACAGATGAAGGAGCATCGTACGATGCAACGGTGACCCTGGATGCCTCCGCTCTCGAACCGATGTTGACGTTTGGCACGAATCCGGGCATGGGATTGCCTGTGACCGGGCGGATTCCCGATCCATCCAAATTGAGCGTTGCCACGGAGAGGCAGACCCTGGAGAAATCTCTTCAGTATATGGGATTTCAACCGAATGAACCGCTCGAAGGAAAAAAGATTGATGTCGTGTTCATCGGAAGCTGCACGAATTCACGCATCTCCGATTTACGTGAAGCGGCCCGGGTGTTCGCAGGCCGTAAAGTTGCACCTCATGTCCGCGCTATGGTCGTGCCCGGTTCTCAGGTCATCAAACGCCAGGCGGAAGCGGAAGGATTGCATAAAATTTTCATGGATGCCGGCGCCGAGTGGCGCGAGTCCGGCTGCTCGATGTGCATTGCCATGAACGGCGATGAAATAAAGGCGGGACAATATGCGGTCTCGACCAGCAACCGTAATTTCGAAGGACGGCAGGGCAAAGGCGGACGGACGCTCCTCGCATCGCCCTTGACCGCTGCGGCGGCTGCAGTGACAGGCAAAATTACGGATGTGCGCACATTGCTCATGGATTGAGGAATGGGCGGACCATCATACCAGTGGAATGCGAATGACTATGCGAAAAGTTCAGGCGTTCAGCAGCAATGGGCGCGTGAGCTTATCAGGAAACTCCGGCTAAAGGGGAGCGAACATATCCTTGATATCGGATGCGGCGACGGTAAGGCGACCGCCGAGATTGCCGGCAGTTTGCCGGAAGGATCGGTGACCGGCATCGATAGTTCTGAGCCGATGATCGCTCTTGCGCAGAGCAGGTATCCGTCCGATGCGTTTCCCCATCTGCGGTTTCAGCATGGGGATGCAAGCAGCCTGAAATTTGAAAATGAATTCGATATAGTTTTTTCTAATGCGGCTTTGCATTGGATCCTGGATCAGCGTCCTGTGGTCCACGGGATCAGAAGAAGTTTGAAGCCCGGCGGCAAAATCCTTCTGCAGATGGGCGGCCGCGGCAATGCGGCGGAAGTTATTGCAGCACTTGATAAACTTATTGAAGAGTCTGAATGGAAGGGCTATTTTCACCGCTTCACATTTCCTTACGGATTTTATGACTCGGAAGAATACGGGATCTGGCTGCGTGAATCCGGATTCGATGAAATTCGTTCGGAACTGATACCAAAAGATGCGGTGCACCACGACCGCGCAGCATTCGAGTCCTGGATTCGGACGACGTGGCTTCCGTTCACACAGCGTGTGCCGGAAGAGAAGAGAGAAATTTTTATTTCCTCAATAGCAGATCATTACATCCGGAAGCACCCCATGGACGACCATGGAATGGTCCATGTCCGAATGATGCGGCTCGAGGTCGAAGCCGTGAAACGATAAATTCATTCATACATTATGAAAGTCTTAAAAACCTATGGCAACCTTTATTCATCTGACATCACGTGTTGTTCCGCTGTTCGTGGACAACATAGACACCGATCAAATCATTCCAGCGCGGTTTCTGAAAGTGACCGATAAGAATGGCCTCGGGGAACAGCTGTTCTGCGATTGGCGGTACAATTCGGACGGGTCTCCCAAGCCTGAATTTGTACTGAACCAGCCGCAGCACCGGGGTGCGAGCGTCTTGCTTGCCGGAGATAATTTTGGATGCGGTTCTTCGCGCGAACATGCTCCCTGGGCGCTTACCGCATTCGGATTTCGGGCGGTCATCAGCACAACGATTGCGGATATCTTCCGCAGCAATTCGATGAAGAATGGTCTGCTTCCCGTTATTCTCACAAAAGAGGATTACCGGCAGCTGAAAGAAGAAATTCAAAAGTCGCCGAATGCCGAAGTAACGGTCAATCTCGAACAGCAAAAAATCATTTTTCCATCGGGAAAACAAGCGCTCTTTCCGATTGACCCGTTTTCGAAATTCTGCCTCTTGAACGGGGTCGATGAATTGGAGTACCTGAGACGGTTCACAAAAGAAGTGGAACAATACGAAGCGAATAACGCAAAGTAAGGGGGAGCAGACGATGCAGACCAAGGGAAAAAGTGTGGCGCAGAAACACGATGAGCACCATCATATTAATAAGCCGATAGCAATTCTCGGTGCCGGAAACATGGGTTCCGCATTACTGAAGGGGATTATCAATGCGAAGCTGACACCGCCCAATAAAATTATCGCGTGCGATGTCAATACGGAGAAGCTTCAAACTCTTTCAGCGGAGTGGAAAGTCCGCACGACACCCGACATCAGGAAAGCGGTTCAAGAATCGGAAATTTTATTGCTCTGTGTCAAACCGCAGACCCTCTCCAAAGTATTGAAGGTCATGAAAGAATCGATCCGTCCCGGCCATCTGGTGATATCCATTGTGGCGGGAATGCGGATTTCGTTTATTCAGCAGATGCTTGGAACGGACCTCGGTATTGTCCGAACCATGCCCAATATCGCCGCGACGGTGGATGAAGGTGCTGCTGCCGTGGCATTCGGGATGTCGGTGACCGCCGAACAGCAAAAGATCGCAACCTCCATCTTTGAAGCAGTGGGCGAAGTGGTTGTGGTCACCGAGGATCAGCTGGATGCCGTCACCGGCCTGAGCGGGAGCGGCCCGGCGTACATTTATATGGTGATTGAAGCGTTGATCGACGGCGGCGTCAAGATGGGATTGTCGCGCGATATTTCCACAAAACTGGCAATCCAGACCGTGCTTGGTTCGGCAACACTCGCAAAATCCTCCGGCCTGCATCCGGCAATTTTACGCGATCAGGTAACGACACCCGGGGGAACCACCATCAATGCAATCCACGAACTGGAATCGCATGGCCTCCGTTCCATGCTGATTGATGCAGTGGCCACGGCGACGCGCCGGTCTGAAGAATTAAGTAAATTAATGAATAACTTGTAATGAGAGACATTTAATCAAGGAGCAAGAGAAAGAGCATGGCAAAGAAATACAACATAGCAGTGATAGGCGGTGATGGAACGGGTCCGGAGGTGGTTGCGGAAGGATTGAAAGTCCTGAAGGCCGTATCAAAGAAATTCGGCTTTACGTATGATACGACGCTTTTCGATTACGGCGGCGACCGGTACCTGAAAACCGGAAAAACCATAACCGATGAAGAGCTGGAAGGGTTGAAGAAATTCGACGCAATATTTCTCGGTGCAATCGGACATCCGGATGTAAAACCCGGAATTCTTGAACAGGGAATTTTGTTGAAGACACGGTTTGCGCTTGACCAGTATATCAATTTGCGCCCCATTAAACTCTATAACGAGGCATTCTGTCCGCTGAAGGATAAGAAACCCGAGGATATTGATTTCGTCGTCGTCCGTGAAAACTCCGAAGGATTGTATAAAGGTCTGGGGAGTTTTGAGAAGAAAGGCACCAAGGATGAGGTTGCAATTCAAATATCGCACAATACACGCAAGGGAGTCGAACGCTGCATCCGTTATGCATTCGAATACTGTAAAAAACGCAACAGCAAGAAACGCAAAGTGACGCTCTGCGGAAAAACAAATGTATTGACATTCGCCTGGGACCTCTGGCAGCGGACGTTCGATGAAGTGAAAAAGGAATACCCGGATATTCAGACGGATTATGCCCACGTCGATGCAACGACGATGTGGTTTGTAAAAAATCCGGAATGGTTCGATGTGATCGTCACCGACAATATGTTCGGCGATATCATCACGGACCTCGGTGCGATGGTTCAAGGCGGCATGGGAATTGCCGCGGGCGGGAATATCAATCCCGAAGGTGTTTCCATGTTCGAACCGATCGGCGGATCGGCGCCGAAGTATACGGGAAAGCATGTCATTAATCCGCTTGCTGCAATTTGTGCGATGGGGATGTTGCTGGAAACGGTCGGGGAAGAAAAGGCCGGCAAGGCAATCGAAAAATCCGTCATCAACTTGGTACAGAATAAAATAAAAACTCTTGCAGCGGGAAAAATGGGATATTCCACTGAAGAGATCGGTGATATGGTGGTTGCAGGGATTTCATAAAACAATTCCTTCGTGAAGAAGTGATGGATAGACCGGTACCTTTTATATTGCTGGGGTTGGGCCCTGTTGGGCGGACGCTCGTGCGCCAGATTCTTGATACGCACAAAGCGGTTGCCCAGCGGACAGGATTTCAGTTCGTACTCGTCGGTATAGCGGATTCCTCCGGATTGATGCTGGAACGTGAAGGAATACCGGAAGAAATGCTTTTGAAAATCTTGCAGGATACGGACGAGCGGCGCAAGCTGAATGGGGTCATCGATCTTCATCCTCATACGAAGCTCAATGAAGTTTATCGGCCGGGGATGATCGTCATTGATGCAACACATTCCACCGATGCCGTGCCCCGTCTCAAAGATGCGGTGGAGGCAGGATGCGGAATTGTCATGGCCAATAAAGTTCCGCTTGCCGGTGAATGGGCGAAGGCAAAATGGTTTTACGATCATCCGTTGATTCGGTACGAAGCAACGGTGGGCGCCGGGCTGCCGATTATTTCCACGCTGCGGTATTTGCTCGATACCGGAGATGAGATCACCAGTATCGAAGCGTCGGTCAGCGGCACGCTCGGTTTTCTGTGTACGGCGCTGGAATTGGGACTTCCGTATTCTGTCGCTGTGGCGAATGCAAGAAATTTAGGATACACAGAATTGGATCCGCGCGATGATCTGAGCGGATATGACATCGTCCGGAAAGCGTTGATTCTCGCGCGAACCGCAGGGTGGCCGCTGGAAATGAACAGCCTGTCGTCGGAACCGATGTATCCACCGACCTGGATTTCGCAAACGGTGGAGGATTTTATGAAGGCACTGCCGTCGCTGGACGAGATCTATGCAGCACAGGTGCGCCTTGCGCAAAATGAAGGCAAAAGTCTGCGCTATGTCGCTCATCTCACCTCGAAAGGCGGCCGCGTCGGTTTAACGCCGGTAGCCAGGGACGGTTACATAGGATCGAAAAGCGGTCCGGTAAATTCTGTTGCGATTTATACCCATCGCTATCGGGAACTGCCGCTGGTGATCTCAGGGCCGGGTGCCGGTCCGGAAATTAAAGCCGCCGGTGTGATGGAAGATATGCTCCAGCTTGCCAACGTCCTGCAGAATAAATTGCAGACGATGAATGAATGAAAAAGAGACGGCGAAGGAATGCATCAAACAGAATGTTCTGAGAAATATTAAATTAGGGAAATGCTATGGCAATAAAAAAGGTCGTTAAATTTGGCGGCTCATCCGTTGCGAACCCGGAACGGATTCGTGACGCAGTTTCCATCGTCCTTCAAGCGGCAAAAAAAGAGCGTGTGGTCGTGGTGGTCTCTGCATTTCAAGGCGTGACCAATCAATTAATCGAAAGTGCCCGGCTGGCAGAGACCGGCGATACGAAATATCAGACCATGTATAACACATTGGCCAAGCGCCATCTGGGAACATTGAAGCAGCTTCATCATAATCGGCCGCCGGCCCATGTCACAGAGAACGTCCAGGCGATGCTCACAGAACTCAGCAACGTTCTCCAGGGGATTTATCTGCTCCGGCACAGTTCTCCGCGCGCTCTCGATTTAACCGCAAGTTTTGGTGAACGTCTTTCGGCGTTGATCATCTCTTCATTTATTCAGCAGTCGCAGCCGTCGTGTTTCGTCGATTCGCGCGAACTGGTGATGACGGATGATCAATTCACGCGGGCGGTGGTGCAGTTCGATAAAACCAATCCGGCGATAAGGAAGTATTTTAAAAAGCTTTTTGAACACTCGAGCAGACGGCTTATTCCGGTCGTGACCGGATTCATCGGTTCGACAGACGACGGACTCACGACCACTATCGGGAGAAACGGGTCCGATTATTCCGCGGCAATTTTCGGTGCGGCCCTCGGTGTCTCGCTCATTGAAATTTGGACGGATGTCGACGGCATCCTCAGCGCGGATCCGCGTGCGGTTCCTTCGGCATTTGTCGTTCCAACCATGTCGTATGAAGAAGCGATGGAGCTGTCGTATTTCGGAGCAAAAGTGCTCCATGCGTCGACGATCGCTCCTGCGGTTGCAAAACACATTCCGATCGATATCAAAAATACATTGAATCCATCGGCCGCAGGGACACACATCTCTCATCACATCAGCCGCTGGGAAGGGGTTGCGAAAGGAATTACATCGGTCGACGATTGCACGCTTCTCACGCTTCGCGGCATGAGTATGGTCGGGGTGCCTGGTATTGCAGAACGGTTGTTCCGGGCGCTTGCATCTCACCGCGTGAATGTGATTTTAATTTCCCAGGCGTCTTCCGAGCATACGATTTGCTTTGCAATCAGCTCCATGGATGCGCCTGCGGCGAAAAAAGCGGTCCATCACGAGTTCCATTATGAACTTCAATCCCGGTTAACGTCGCTGGACGAAAAAACTCAACAGACCATTGTCGCAATTGTCGGTGACGGTATGAAAGGAACACCGGGCGTCTCGGGAAAAGTATTCCAGGCGCTCGGACGAAACAGCGTCAACATATCCGCAATTGCCCAGGGTGCATCGGAACGCAATATTTCATTTGTCATCGATGAGGAACAGAAACTTCGCGCGCTCAATGTCATCCACGAAGCATTCTTTGAACCCCGGAAGAAACTGGGAGTGGTGTTAATCGGGCCGGGGAATATTGGCGGCACATTTCTCAAACAGATCCATCAACAGCAGTCCTATCTCCGTTCGGCAGGGTATGACGTCCGGGTCTGCGGAATTTATGATATTGGCAAGGCGGTGTTTGCATCAAAAGGGATCGATCTGAAACGCTGGAGAGAACTTCTGGAGATCGCTCCGAAGAAGATGAAATATCCGGAATTGCTGAAACAAATTGCGGCACTCCAGTTAACGAACGCGGTCCTGGTCGATTGCACCGCGAGTCCCGAAATTGTGAACATGTACGAAGACTTCGTCAAATTGAATATGCACATCATCACGCCGAACAAACGGGCGAATGTTCTGCCGTGGCACCGGTACACACAACTTACAGAACTCTTGAAGAACCGGCAGAAATATTTTCTCTACGAAACCAACGTCGGTGCCGGTTTGCCGATTATCTCGACGCTTCAGGATTTGATCGCCAGCGGTGATCAAATCGTGAAAATTGAAGGAATGTTTTCCGGGACCCTGAGCCATCTCTTCAATTATTATAACGGCACCCGCCCGTTCAGCGTTCTCGTTCAGGAAGCCCTCGGCCTCGGGTATACAGAACCGGATCCGCGCGAGGACCTTTCCGGCGGCGATGTTGCGCGAAAATTATTGATCCTTGCGCGTCAGATCGGCTTGAAAATGGACATGGAGGATATCGGTATAGAAAATCTTGTGCCGAAGCAGCTGCGTCAGGGCGCCTTCACGAAGGAGTTCTTTCAGAAGTATGCGAAGGTCGATGACCTCATGCTGCGCAGGCTGGAAAAAGCAAAAGCAAAAGGATCAGTCCTGCGCTACGTCGGAGTGCTGCAGGGCGGGAAAGCGTCCGCCGGTATTAAGGAAGTCCCGGCAAATCATATGCTTGCTTCCACGAAGGGAAGCGATAATATCATTGCGTTCACCACGCAGCGGTATTCCAAGACACCGCTGGTCGTGCAGGGCCCGGGGGCAGGTGCGGATGTAACGGCCATGGGAGTGTTTTCAGATCTTCTTAAATTGCTTCACTATTTACCTCAATAAGCATCACGGACGAAAGGAACATATCATTGAGCAGGAAATATGTCATTGTGGTGCCCGACGGTGCTGCAGATAAACCGCTGGCAGAGTTCGGCGGTAAAACGATATTCGAAGCCGCAATGAAACCCCATATTGATTTTATTGCGATGAATGGACAACAGGGACTATGCCAGACGGTGCCTCCGACACTTCAACCGGGAAGCGATGTCGCGATGATGGCGGTGCTCGGGTACGATCCGGCAAAATATTATACCGGCAGAGCTCCAATCGAAGCGGTTGCGCAAGGGATCGACGTGACTGAAACAGACTGGATATTCCGATGTAACCTCGTGACCACCGCGGCCGGCAAAATGATCGACCATAGTTCTGGGCACATTTCGAGTGAAGAAGGCAAACAGTTCGTTGAAGAGCTCAATAAGGCATTGGGAAGCGGACAGGTGAAATTTTATCCCGGGGTCGGGTACCGCCACCTGATGGTCCTCAAAGGATATGACTTCCCGGATCTTCAACTGCAGCCCCCGCATGACCATATCGGCGAAAAAGTAACGGCATTATTGCCGCGCGGGAAAAACTCCGCGGTGCTTATCGATCTGATCAGTAAAAGTGAAAAGTTATTTAAAGACCATAAGATCAATCTTCTCCGCCGGGATTTGAAGAAAAACGAAGCGACCTCGATCTGGCTCTGGGGCCATGGCCGGAAAGCGCGTATGGAATCGTTCGAGAAAAAATACGGATTGAAGGGAGCCGCGATAACTGCGGTTGATCTGGTGAAAGGATTGGCAAACCTCATCGGCTTCGATTTTATTAAAGTGGAAGGAGCGACGGGATATTTCGATACCGATTACCGCGCAAAAGGGCTGGCTGCAATTGAAGCGATCAAAAAATATGATATTGTTCTGGTGCATGTGGAAGCAACGGATGAAGCGGGCCATGCAGGAAAAGCAGATGTGAAGAAAAAAGCGCTGGAAGACATTGATAAATATATTGTCGGGCCGGTGATGGAAGAACTGAAGAAGTACGAACACTGGCGGATGCTCGTCATGCCCGATCATCCGACACCGGTTTCAACGCAGGGACATACGGGTGAGGCAGTTCCATTTGCAATGATCGGCGATGGAGTGAGCGGTGAAGTACACCTGCCTCTTGGAGAGGCAAATGCTGCACGGACGGGAATCATGGTGAAGGATGGCTACCGGTTAATGGAATCTTTCCTGAAATAAGAAAAATTACACTTCCCATGAGTTTTAATTTATTCGGCTATCTTGTTTATGCGTCATTGATGTCCATTACTCCGGGTCCCAATAACCTGATGCTTCTTTCCTACGGAAAGGCCTATGGATTCAATGATTCGAGAAATGTCATGCTTGGAATATTTCTCGGGTTCTTTATTATGCTCTGCCTGGCGGGATATGGGATCGCAAATATTATTACCCGTAATCCGCACGCCGGATTGGTATTGAAAATTGTCGGTTCGTTGTGGATGCTCTATCTTGCGTTTGTATTAAGAAAGATCAGTGTGGAGATCGAGCCGGGAAAAAAACCGGCGATTGGATTTGGCCAGGCATTTTCCATGCAATTTGTGAATCTGAAGGCATGGATTATGGCGATCAGCGGCGCAAGTGCGTTTTTACCGCAATCGAACAGCATCCATTTGAATGTCTTCGTCTATGCGATAAGTTTTGGATTGGTCGGTATTCCTTGTATGTTCATATGGCTCAAGATGGGCGATGTCATTGCAAAACTTTTCAAGTCGGAGAAGGCCGGTCAGGTTTTAGGGTATGCGATGTTTTCTCTGATGATCGTCAGTATCGTAACGATCTGGATCCAATGAACGACCCCTTTTTCAATGGCCTTCTTCGTCGCCGTGACGGCGTTTTTTCCACGGATCTTCTCATTACCGCTATTGGCTATCTGGATTTCTTCAACTGGCTTAAGAAAAATCCATCAACATCAGCGGATATTTGTAAAAAACTGAGACTGGCAGAACGGCCGGTAGATGTCATGCTTACTTTTTTCTCGTCTCTGAACCTTATAAAAAAAACAGGAATTCGTTATCACGTCAGCAAAAAAGGCGATGTATTTTTAACAGAAGGATCGCCATTTGATCTCCGCGGATATTTCAATTCGTTAAGAGAACGTCCCATCTGTCAGGATATAGCAGGAGTATTAAGAACAAATACGCCGCTCAATTGGGCTCATGCTTCTCAAGGAGATGAATGGGCGAAAGCGATGGGAAAGAAGGATTTTGCAGCATCTTTTACTGCGGCTATGGATAGCCGCGGTGCGATTCTTGCGCCTGCTTTAAGTGAAAAGCTGAACTGCACACACTATTCTAAACTTCTCGATATTGCGGGGGCATCAGGAATTTACTCCAGTGCTTTGGTAAGAAAATATCCGCATCTCCAGGCCTCTGTTCTGGAAAAATCTCCCGTCGACGGCATAGTGAAAAATCTCATGAAGAAGCAGGGCCTTTCTAAAAAAATTTCCGTGATTTCAGCAGACATGTTTTCAGATCCATGGCCGGGAGGATTCGATATTCATTTATTTTCTCACGTTTTGCATGACTGGGATGTTCAAGACGTAAAACTTCTTCTACAGAAATCATTTGACACACTTGAGCCTCACGGAATGCTGGCCATTCATGATGCGCATATCAACAGACAAAAGACAGGGCCTGTCGAAGTAGCGGAATATTCAGTCCTGCTGATGCTTTCCACAAGAGGCAAATGTTATTCGCTCGGGGAGATGAAGCAATTACTCCAGGAGGTCGGATTTATAAACGTGCACCTGAAACATACAGCGGGATTCCGATCAGTCATGACTGCCCAAAAACCAATTGAATAACTCAGGAGAGGTGAGAATAGTATTCATTGAGATTTTATCTTATTTTTCGATCATTATAATAAACGGTGAATGAGGAACGGAGAGAAGAACGATGCAACACAGCTGGTTAGAATGTATTCGAGGATGCGGCAAACGATATTCTATCTACGATGTCATCTATCGATGCGAGAATTGCGGCGGTCTGCTTGATGTTGAGCACAATATCAATGCGCTGAAACGCCGGAACGCCTCATCGTGGAAAAAATTATTCGATGACCGCACACGCATCAATAAGTGGCCGTACGGCAGCGGCGTGTGGGGAAAGAAGGAATGGGTCTGTCCCGACGTTGACAATGAAAATGTGGTTTCGATGTACGAAGGGCATACCAATTGTTTCTGGGCGGAGCGACTGGGAAAAGATATCGGTGTCCCTGATTTATGGATAAAACTCTGCGGCAACAGCCATACGGGTTCGTTCAAAGACCTGGGGATGACGGTGCTCATCTCCGTCGTCAAACAAATGATTGCCGATGGAAAACCGATTCGCGCGGTTGCCTGCGCTTCCACCGGTGACACCTCCGCGGCTCTCTCTGCATACGGTGCAGCGGCAGGGATTCCCACCATCGTCTTTTTACCGAAAGGAAAAGTCTCCACGGCGCAATTAGTGCAGCCGATAGCCAACGGAGCAACCGTCCTCTCGCTGGATACCGATTTCGACGGATGTATGCGGATCGTTCAGGAAATTACTTCGGACAATTCCATTTACCTAGCGAACTCAATGAATTCGCTGCGCATGGAAGGGCAAAAGACCGTCGGAGTGGAGATCGTACAGCAGTTCGACTGGGAAGTGCCCGATTGGATTGTCATACCCGCAGGAAATCTCGGCAACGTCAGCGCACTGGGCAAAGGACTGCTGATGATGCGCGATCTCGGCCTCATAAAAAAAC
>Ga0105104_10000441_pt1 | contig 31894 bp, 14 predicted proteins | sample PPLLaktember2015_3_FD_87034 | JGI IMG/M metagenome (GOLD analysis project Ga0105104, IMG submission 87034) | Freshwater sediment microbial communities from Prairie Pothole Lake near Jamestown, North Dakota, USA - PPLs Lake P7 Core (6) Depth... | ecosystem: Environmental > Aquatic > Freshwater >... | reverse complement strand
TAATGGAACTTTGAATGCTACTAATATTCTTGTTAATGGGGGTGCTATTAGTGGTAGTAAATGGACGACGGCAGCAGACACAACACGGATATATTATAATGCTGGTAATGTGGGGGTAGGGACGACTAATCCAACAGCAAGATTACATCTTCCTGCTAGTACTACAGAAAGAGCATCATTACATCTAAATATAGGAGTTGAACCAGTTAGTCCATATATAACTAATGGTGATATATGGTTTAATGGAACTAAACCTTATATGCGCATAGGTGGTGTTACTAAAGCATTTTTAATGGAAGGTGATGTAGTAACAGGGCCACCTGCTGAAGCTTCAACTAGTGCTAATGTTGCATCATATATTCATGAACAAGTAGCAGCATCAAATACTTGGATTATAGACCATAATCTTGATGATATATATCCAATAGTTAAAACGTATTCACCTACTGGAGTAATAGATTATCAATTAACTAGCGTAGTAGTTAATAATAGTAATAGAGTAACTATTACATTTACAGGTACAGCTTCTGCTGGATTTGCTAAAATATTCTCTATTGGTGGTACAAGAGTTACAGATAATGCAGATGGTGGTGATGCAAATACTATATTTGGTGGTGGATTTACAATAGATGGTGGAACAGCTTAAACAATAAACATGGCTACTAAAATACAACTTAGGGGAGATACAGCAGCTAATTGGACAAGTACCAATCCAGTATTAGCAGCAAGGGAAATGGCTATAGAAACAGATACTATGTTCTATAAGATAGGTAATGGAACTACTCCTTGGAATGCATTAGGATATGGAGGATTACAATTACCTAATACTGCAACTGTAATAGATTATACAGGACAAGTTGCTGTACCATCTGTACCAGCTACTAATCACCTAAAGACTTTTACTAAAGCCCTAGGTGGTAGAATGATGTTAAGAAGTATATCACCATTTGGTGCTAACTACGCATTGCAACCTGCTATGTTTAGTAGTAATATATTCTGGTTAACTACAGGTTCAAGCAATGCCTTTATGTCTATAGGACAAGTTATAGGTATAACTGGTACAGTAAGCCATCCTGTTCCAACAGAACTATTTGGATATATGGGTAATGTAATAACAGCAGCAGCAGCTAACAATACTTGTGGAGCAGGTACTACAAATTCAATTTATTATAGGGGAACAGTACCTAATGGAGCAAATGGTTTCTTTTTTAAGACTAGGTTATTATTTCCAGATGCAACTTATGATACTACAGGTGCAGCAACAGGAAGTAGAATATTTGCTGGATTAACTTCAAATAGCTTTGCTGCAATGGTTAATGGAAGTGCATTACCAGCAAGTGACTTTGCTGCTTTCTCTAGGAATAGTGAAACAGCATTTAGAGTAGAAACTAACTGGCAATTTATTACAAAAGATACTGTTTCACAAACATTAACAGATACAGGTATTCCATTCCTTCCAAGTAAAGTATATGACTTATATATCTATTGTCCTCCTATGTGGAACCAGATATTTTGGCGTATAGAGAATATTACTGATGGAACTAGTGCTGAAGGTGTAGTAGGTGATACTTTACCTGTAGGTACTTCAATTATGAGAGCAGGTGTACAGTTAGGTACAGTTAATGCTGTAGCAAGAAATATAAGAATACAGCATATCTATGTAGAATCAGACAGATAAAACACAACATATGGAAACAACAGGATTTACACTCAAGGAAATACAAAAACTTAATGATGAAATAAATGACCTATTAAAAGAAAAGTTACCTGTTTACATTAAGTTTAAGTTACACACAGTAAAGAAAAAGATAGCTAATGATGTAGAATCATCACAAACTTTACAGAAAGAACTCTTTGAAAAACATGGGTATAAAGAGAATGGTGTTTATAGGATAAAGATGGAAGGTGAGAGTTATGAATTGTTTTTAAAGGAGCAAGAAGAACTTTTAAATCAAGTAATCAGTTTAGAGTATGAACCATTTAAGTTATCAATATTAGAGAATGTAGAAAGTAACTTTTCTTTGGACTTATTCTTTAAACTTACTCTCAAGGATATAACGATTCCATAACAACATAAAATACAACACATGTTAAAGGTAAATGGTTGGGCAACTCAAAATGGTGGCACTATAGGAGGAAAAGGTGGTGCTATCGTTAGTGTATCTACTGGTAGTGCTTTTAGAGAAGCAATAAAAGATACTACACCTAGAATAATTCAGATTAATGGTACTATTACTATTGATTATGCTATTGTTGGTTCTAATAAGACAATAGTAGGTATTGGTCTTGATGCTAAGACAATTGGCACTATTAGGTTACAAGGTTCTAAAAATGTTATTATTAAAAACATTAGCTGTTCAAATCCTAATGGTGATGGGATTGCAGCAGCAGATTCATCTAATTTCTTTATTAGTCATTGCACTCCTAATAACTGTGCTGATGGTCTAATTGATGTAACTAAGGGAAGTGATTATTATACAATAGAATATTGTAAGTTCTATTATGATAAAATGACTTTACATAACTTCTGCAATCTTATAGGTGCAGATGATGCAGACCCAGACCAAGGTAAACTCAAAGGAACATTCCATCATAACTATTGGTGGAAGTATTGTGCAGATAGAATGCCAAGAGTACGTTATGGAAAAGTCCATGTGTACAATAACTTCTATGACCCTGCTGTAGACCAGAAGGTTAGTGCAATGATTCATGTTGCAATAGGAGCAGAGATACTTGCAGAGAATAATCATTTTGAATCTGGTGATGATGCCTTTGATATAAGGCAAGATGGTAAGATACTAGGTAGAGGTAATACTTATGGAAGTAAGTATATTGGTGAACAAAGTAATGGTAATGTAACTAGTGTATTCACTCCACCTTATCCTTACGAAATGCAGATTGCTGATGTACTTGGAGCAGTAGTAAGAAGTAAAGCTGGTGTAGATGGTGATTCTGATTTAACTGAAGAAGGTGTTATTGATACAACTCCACCTGTTGAACCACCTTCTAATGAACCATTGGAATTAACATTAGATGATGGTGCAATTGTAGAACTACCAAAGAATCTTCATTCATTTTCAGGTATAGTAACTAAACTTAAAGAAGGAACTTACGATTTGAAAGTTGTTGTATCTGGTGTAGGTGAAACAGTAGAAGCATCAAAAAAGATAGTAGTGTTAGGTAGTAAAGCACCTGAACCACCTAATGATAGTTTAATTAGTGGATTTACATTAATTGATGCTTCAGTAGATAAAGAATTACTGGATATGGTTGAAGGTACTGCTTATTCACTTGCTCAATATGGTAGGAAACTTAATATAAAAGCTATTGTAACAAACCTATCAGTAGTTAATGTCAGGTTTGCATTAACAGGAACACAGACATATAACTATACAGATAAAGCACAACCTTTTGCATTGCATGGTGATGATGGAAAAGGAAACTATTATGGTGGTATTTGGAACCCACCACCATTGGGAGCATATAAACTGGTTGCAACACCTGTTGATGGAACAGGAACAGCACTACCATCTAAAGAAATCAACTTTTCATTCATAGCATGATTATATTTGCTAATAAAGCAGACTTATCTGAAAGTGAACTTCATGCCCTGATTGAGATAATTAAAGCAATCGGGGCATTATTAGTGTTTATATTTGTGATGATAAGAAGAAAGAAAAGATTGAAGAAAGAGAAAGTAGATAAAGAACATTTGGAAGAATTAGAAAGGAAGTTAAAGGAATATGAAGATAATTCTAAACAATAAAAAACCTTTATTATGTCAACTTTCGTAACTATCGTATTCGTATTGATTGTAATAGGTGTAGTTCTATACCTTATCAATACAAGGGTTCCTATGGATTCTACAATCAAATTGATCATTAACATTGTAATCGTGTTAGGAATAGTAGCTTGGTTGTTAAATATGACAGGGCTTTTAAAATGGAAATAATTTCCTACATTTATAAAATTATTTTAAGCGTAATTTTATAAGATGGTACAGGATTTAAAAACCGAATTAAATCAAAAAATAAGTAACTACTTCAAGAAGTTATATTTCAATGAAGAACAGGGACATAAATATACACTTGATGATAAGATATTAATATCAGTATCAACCATTCTTAAATCATTTATTGCACCTGTAGATTGGAATCAAAAAGCACATGGAACAGCATATAAAAAAGGTGTAACAGTTGGACAGATTAAAAGGAATTGGGCATATGAAAGAGATATAAGTATAGTACAAGGACATAGGACACATCACTTTGGAGAGTTACTTGGGCCAAACTGTAGGGAACCAGAAACAAATCAAGAAAGAGCAATACTTAAATTCTGGTCTAATGTTGATAAAAATAGATACATACGGGTAGCAAAGGAAGTTAGAATGTATCACAAGACCTTATTCTTTTCAGGAACTTGTGATTTCATTCTATATGATACTTGGACAAATACATTTGTAATAGGTGACTATAAAACAAATAAAGACTTGTTCAAGAATTATATGAATAAGAAAATGTTGTTTCCATTTGATATGTTACTAGATAATCCATTGTCACATTATGAAATACAGTTATCACTTTATGAGATATTACTAGAACAGTTACAGATACCAGTATCAGAAAGATGGGTTATATGGTTAATGAATGATGGTAAATGCAGAGAAAAGAAGATGGCTCCAGCTTCATATAAGGTATATAAAACTCCTAGTCATGCATCAGCCTTATTGAATTGGTTACACCAGCAAAACAATTTCTACTATTATGAAAAATAGAGAAGCAATACAAAGGGTTATATCTTTATATGGTTTAGGTATACAATCAGATGATATTGGAGTATCTAATAGACATGCTTATAGTATATTGAAAAGTAATAGAAGTGATTTGTTATCTCAAAAGGTTAAGAAGAAACAAGTAGTAAGTACATATTCTTATCAGATATTACCATGTGTACAATTAGAAACAGTACCAGCAATTCAATGTCCTGAAATAAAGAATACAAATGCCCTTATTCTGCGTAGTAAATACCCTATCCCTGAAACACTTGTTAGTATGGATAAACATTTAATAACAGTAACATCATTAGATGGTAGTGTTGTTTATAGTACTGTAGGATATAAGAATAAAACTTATAGTGCTGGTAAGTATACAAAAGCTAGTCCAAAAGTTTATCTAAGTCCCAATGGTTACCTGTATATTTCTAATACTTTATCTTTGGATGCGGTAACTGTTATTGGCGTATTCAAAGACCCTATTGCAGCTAGTACCTATCCACAATTCTGTAATCCTAATAAATCATGTATGTCATATCTTGATTATGACTTTCCTGTAGATGGTGACTTAGAAAGAGTACTAGTACAAATGTCAGCAGATGAACTAATTAATAACTTTAAAAAAGGACAACGTGACTTCCAGAATAACAGCAAGGATGATACCGTTAAAGGATAACCTTTTAACAACTGATATTTATGCTCCTTATAAAGAGATAAGGAAAATAAATGATCAGAAGTATGTTAATAAAACTACATACCTAAAGATAATTTCATTATTCTTCTTGTTTATTAAAACTACAATACTACAAGGAAGAACAATTGAATTTAAACATTTAGGTGAGTTATCAATATCAGGTCTTAAACCAAAGATAAAGTTTGATAAAGATAACAGACCTAAGTTACCTCCTGATTGGGGAGCATCTAGGAAGTTATGGGCAGAGAATCCTGAAGCTAAAGCAAAGAAACAAATACTATTTCATTTCAATGATGATACTGGATTTGTTCGTTATAAGTTATTCTGGAATAAGTTAAAGGTTCCATTAATGAATAAGATATATTACTCTCTAGTTGCAGCAAGAAAATTTAAAAGAGAAATATCTAGTAACATTAAGAAAGGTACTGAATATAATTTAAGACAACTTAAATATGTAAGTAATGAATAAAAAAGCACTAACATCTAGTGAATATGACTATACTACAGTAGATGAAGTATTTACTAAGATAGATAGGGATTATGGAATGGAAGATATTAATGAAGGTGATGCTATTGAACAAATTGGAGAAGCATTGGCCTTCATTGGTGTAAAAGGACAGTATGAATCAGCAATTGCATTCATTGAGGTTCGTAATCATACAGCAGCAATTCCCGGTGGTGGTTGTAAATTAATACATCAAATTGCAAGGAATAATCAATTTGACCCAACTGATAAAAGTACAGGTATTTGTCCAGCACAAGTTATCGCATCCTGTATAAAAGAAGAAATAACAGAAGATAGTGAAGTTGATTGCCCAATTGTAATAGATTGTTTAGGTCAGCCTTTACAAGAATATGAACTGGCATATTACAGGCCATATTATGATTTAGTATATGAACATGACTTATGGAATACTTCAAGATTCTATAATCATTTTACACCAGTAATTAAAGCAACAGATAACTTCTTTGCTACAAAAGGACTTGGTGATAATGAAATAAATAAGTATGATGGTAGAGATCAGTACCAGTTAATAGCTGCTTCAGTAATTAGATTATCATTTTGTGAAGGACAGATTGCGGTACTTTATGATAGGACAAAGACAGATAAGAATGGCTATCCTATGGTTCCTGACCAAGTAAGTTTTATAGCTGCATGTGCAGCATATGTTGTAATGATGTCGGAAAAGAAAGCAATGTATAAGAGAAGGGATGGTTCAGTAGGTTCTTATGGTGTTGCTAAAGATGATTGGGAACACTTCTGTAGTCAAGCTGGATGCTATGACTTAATTCCTAAAGGAGAAGATGCATTGCAGAACATGGCTAATAATCGTAATAGGTTAATACCTAGACAACATGATTACTATAGCTTCTTTGGTAATCTAAACAGACCTGAAGAAAGAAGGTTCAACAATCCTAACTTTAGAAATAAGACATATGGCTGGGCAAGATAGTATATCACAAATATCTGGTGGAATAAACCTTGATGCAAATCCATTAAATCAGCCCAAAGGGAGCCGCAGGTTTACACTTAATGCTGTAGAAGAAAGTGCAGAGGGTGATAAAGTCTACCTTGGCAATGAACCTTCTAATGGATTAGTAGATAGTTATCCTGCTGGTTATTATGAGATAGGTAAATGTTATATGGTTAACAATGAGAATTGTGTAATGTTACACAATGAAACATTAAACCTAGATATAATTGGAGTAGTTAAGAATGATAGATTTATAGAATATGTAAAGACTGATTTAAATTTTAGTCTTTCTAAACAGATAGATTGTCAATTCAGATTACGTAAAGGTAAATTTAGAACTATATACTTTGTTGATGGTTATAATAATGCAAGAATAGTTAACCTTGATAACTTATTAGACCACAATACACAAGCATATAAGAATTACTTAGATGCTGGTGGTAGTCCTTCATTATATACAGGAGAGAAATGGGACGTATCATCATTCTCTTTATTTAAGATATATAGTCAATATCCAGAATTTAAAGATGTTGTAATACTTGAGTATGGTAATATATTACCCGGCTCTATTAGTTTTGCAATAAGATTACTGGATGATGATTTAAATCCTACACATTGGATAAGTACATCTGCTCCAGTAAATATATTTAATGATAGTATTACAAATAACTATGATCAAGTAGAAGGTAGTAAGAATACACAATTACCTTCTCAATTTTATCAGAGAACATCTAAGTCAATAAGACTTACCTTAGATAAACTTGACCAGAACTATCCTTTCTATCAGATAGCTGTAATACATGGAACAACTGTTACAGGTAAAGCAAACAAAGCATTACTTAGTCAGAATATAGCTACAACTACAGATACTTATATTTATTCAGGTGATGATGCTAATATGACAGAGATTAGTATACCTGAAATACTTTTAGAGCAAATATCTATTAATAAGCCTCAATCTATTGAACAAATTGAAAATAGATTAGAACTTGCTAATGGTACTGATGTACCTATTGACTTTTGTGCATTTCAACAATACGCTTCTGAAATCAGAACTGAAGTTGAATTAAAAGATGTAATTCTTAATTCTGTATTATCAGAACCTAATTCAAAGAATGCGAAAAGTTCTTTCATGTGGACAGGTTATATGCCGGGACAACCTGTATCATTAGGTATAGTATATTTAATTGATGATAATAGTTTAAGTCCTGTATTTCATATTCCCGGTAAGAGTATGACTTCAACTTCTAATATGGACTATTATGAAGTTGAACAGAAATACTTAAATTTATATGATTGTACAAGTGGTAATTATTGGGGTAGAGATTATGAAGGTAATCTTTTAGTTGGTACACCAATAAGGCATCATAAACCACCAACAAGAAAGAATCTTAATTTACCACTTTATACAAGAACTGCTGATGATTCAATTATACATAGATGGAAATTAGAAGTTGAAGTAACTATGACTTCAGGTGATATGGATGATTATCCTACTGGTAGTGATGGTGAAGGTGGCAGTAGAGACTTAGTTCTTGGTATGATATTTCATTATAAGATTGATGGTATAGTACATACATATACTACTGTTATTACTAAGTCTACTGTAAAAGTTAGAATGGTTATATATGATGGTGTAGGTGAACCAGAGATTGTAAGTGGTGGTGCTTATATTGTAATGGATGCTGCTTCAGGAGTTCTTGTATATGACTCTTTATTTGATTTTCATTACTATGGGCCTTTTGAATATGATGCAACTTCATTCTTATATAAAGATGAAGCAAAACTAATAGGTATTAGTGTTTCTAATATTAAGAAACCGCATCCTAGAGTAATTGGATTCTTTATTGTTAGAAATGAAATGACAGATGCAGATAAAGTAGTATTAGATAATGCTCTTATTGGCAATACAAGTGTATATGGAAAGTATATATCATTTGGTCATTTTGTTCCTGAAGTATTAAATAGTAAGAAAGATAGACATTCAGTATATTTCTTTTCACCTGTTCATCAGTTTACAGGATTAAAACCAAACTTTACAAAATTTGATATTCAAGGTTATATTGAAGAAACAAAGAAAACAATAGGTGACCCTTTAGGAATTGGTGATGATATGGATGATGCAGAAAGAGGTGTATTGATAGAAGATGTAATGGCAGGTACTACCTATGACCCAAATTTAGATAAAAGAAAAACTAAAGATGGTGATGGATTTGATTTACAGATTGGAACAGTAGGTAGAGAGTTTAAGTATGTAACATTAGCACCAACTGATATAACTACTAAACTTCCACCAATAGTTAATATGTATTATATTAATGCTTCATTTTATAGAAGTGATGGAATTAATATATACTATAATACATCAGGTGATAATAAGATAGGGTTTGCAATCTTTAAGGATGATGAAGATGTAAACCTAGATTTATTTTTAGCACAAGCAGAAGATACTGATGATCTTTATCCACAATATCCAGCATCAATGCATGATGATGATTATAAATATAGATTATTATATGGTGCAATGATGGTTGAAAATAAGAATGCATTTGCAAACTTTATAGATAGACCATATTACAAGGAACATAATAATCCTGTAATGTTTGATAATGTAACTAATAAAAATATAACTATATTCAATGGTGATGCTCATATTGGGCCAATGACATTAACAAGTAGTGTATTCTTTGAAACTCAATTTGGTGATAGAGATAAAAAGAATAAGACTTGGCAGATTGTAGCTGGTGCAGTATTACTTGCTGCTGGTGTGCTATTAAGTATATATGGAGTAGGTATTGGTTTAACTGCTACTGCTGTAACTATATTAGCTAATTTAGCTGTATCATATGGTGTAACAGTTGCAATGAGTGGTATTAAGTTTGAGCAAATGAAATCTATGATTGATGAAGATTACCCTGCTGGATTACAAGAGACTATTACTGATGCACAAGTAGAAAGACAAATAAGAAAGAAAAGAGAAGATGATACATTTAAATGGTTTAGTGGAGTAGTTGCTAATATCTATATGGAATCATATATAAATATTGCATTAAGAACAGGTGTTACACATGGTACATCTGATTTCTTACCTTCACCTAGAGACTATACAAATGATGGCACTAACTCTTATTTTACTGAAAAGTTTACTGTTATAGATAAAGATCATGAATCAGGTAGATTGTATAAAGGATATGCACAAGCTGAATTTTATGATGAAAATCCAGACTTTAGAAGAGTAAATAAGGAGAAGGTATACTTTCATCTTCCAATAAATTATGATTGTTGTGATAAAGATGGACAAGCATTTACTGGAAGAATATGGTATTCACAACAATCATTTCAAGAAGAAACAATAGATAACTTTAGAGTATTCTTACCTAATAACTATAGAGATATAGAAGCAGAACGTGGAGTAATAACTGACTTATTTAAAGATGGTAATTCTCTCTACATTCATACTTCAGAAGGATTATGGAAATTACCTACATCATATCAGGAGAGAGTAACAGGTGAATTAACAACATACATTGGAACAGGTTCTTTCTTCTCTATTCCACCAATACCAATAGGTACAGGTGATTTAGGTACAGGTGGCTCTAAACATAAATGGGCTACCATTAAGACTGATAATGGAGTATTCTATGTTTCGGAAGTAGAAGGTACAGTATACATTCTTAATAATGGACAAATACAACCTCTTACTGAAAATGGTTTATCTAGCTGGTTTGCTAATAATTTAGTAGACAATCTAAGTAGACAGTTTAATTTGCTAACTGCTGTTGTGTATCCTAATCAAAATAATCCAGCTAATCCTAATGGAGTTGGTATTCATGCAATATATGACCCTAGATTCAATAGGTATATTATAACTAAAAGAGATTATAGAATAATTAAGGATGCGAATACCTTAATAGTAGTTGATACTGAAGATGATGTAGTAGCAGATAAACTTAACTTCGTTATGGAGACTGGTAAGTTTGTTACGTATAATCCAATAACTGATATAATTAGTTATATATCTTTAGAGAATACTGATTACTTTGAAAATAAATCTTGGACAGTATCCTTTAGTTTAAACACAAAAACTTGGGTTTCATGGCATTCCTACCTACCTTTATTCTACTTGAATAATCAGGATGGATTTTATTCTTTAATTAATAATAAGATATGGAAACATAATATTATTGGTAGATTTGGTAGGTTCTATGATGAACCCGCATCCCATATTATTGAATATGTAGCATCAAAAGATGGAATTTCAGTATGCACTATAGAATCAATAATGATTGAATCACTTGCTAGAAGATGGGATGCTGCTATTAATAACTGGTTTAAAGAACGTAATGCTATCTTTACTAAACTTATAGCATATACTGAATCACAATGTTCTGGTGAACAGATTATAGTTCCAAAGAATTCAGAGAGTGAATTCTATATGTCAGATCAAGTAGTTAATCAACTTAACTCAATTATAGCAAGTAGAAAAGAAACATTTTGGAGTATTAATCAATTGCGTGACTTTGTTGATGATTATACACAACCTTTCTTATCACGTAAATGGGATGATTTAAAAGCTAAATACTTTATGGATAAAGTTATTAATCCAGCTACAATTAACTATGAAAAAGATTGGTTTGAAATCCAAAGCTTTAGAGATAAGTATGTTGTGGTTAGATTAATATTTGATACATTTGATGATGTGAATTTGTTGACTAATTATTTCATTAATACAGAAACACTTTCAATTCGTTAATCATGGCAAAGAAATCAGGTATTCATATCAAACCAGAGAACAGAGGTAAGTTTACAGCCTATAAGAAGAGGACTGGTAAAACAACTGAAGAAGCATTGCATTCTAAAGACCCTCATGTGAGAAAGATGGCAAACTTTGCTAAGAATGCTAAGAAGTGGAAAAAGAAGTAAAACTTTAAGTTATGCCTGATAAAAAATCTAGGAAAATATCAGATAAACATCTGGATATTGAAAAAGACCCAAAGATAAAAGGGCCAATAGGATTTCTTAATAGTTATTACAATAGTCCAGAGTTTGCTAATAGAGGTGGTATTAATGTATATGCTGGAATGCAAGCACCTAGATACAAACCTGTACATAACAGATTTGATATTAGTCTTGCAGACCCAGTTTCGGGAGAGATTCATTTGAGTGATGCCCAAGCAAATGCATTTGGTATGGATATAAATAATGATGTTCTTCCACATGAATATAGTCACTTAACAAGAGGGTTGAGTAATCCACAAGAAGCATTACAAATAGCATCTTTAAATAAACGTGCTAGTAAATCAGTACCATTGTTGAAACGGTATATGAAAGAAAATGACAATTTCTATAATCAGAAATATCAGGGGATAGTAAATAATTTAGGTATGGATAGTCATACTATAGACCCTGATGAAAATTATGCTGATTTAAATTCTCTTAGATATTTAATGTATAAGCAAGGTATATATGATACTAGGAAAGGGCCAATGTCAATGGAACATTTGCAAAAGGCAATGAGTGACCCATATATAAAGAAGCAGTTTACATTTAAAAGAATGTTAGAAAACTTTGAACCAGAAAATATAGTTGAATTAAATAATAAGGTAGCTAAGAACAAGCAAGTTACACCATCATTTAAAAACGGAGGAACTGTTATGCCTAATAAAACTAGAAAGATACCAACAACTAAAGAAGTTCCTGACTTTAATAAGCAGCAATATGATGATATGGCTGAATGGAACTATTATATGGAGCCTCTAAGAAATAAACTTAGAGAAAAGAATCCTGATACATTTGACCCATTTACTAAGAATGTAACACAAGCTAGAACTGGTGGTAATCAGTTTGGAAGATATGAACTTAGTGAAATTGCTGGTGGATTTAAACAGAATCCATTAACAGAAGAAGAGATACAACAATCATTAACAGGAGTTACACCTTATGGTGGTCAAGACCCATATCAAAGATTCAATGCTCTTAAAGATCAATACTTTGCTTATGATGAATTAGGATATAATAAAAGGCCAACAGCAACTCCCGGTTTAAGTTATAATCAAGTATATCCATTAAGAACAAGTTCTTATGGTAGTCCTGATTATGAGTATACACCACAAATAGTAAATGGTCAATTACTTGTTAACAATAAACCTGTTTTACCACCTACTGCACCACTAAGACCAAGACCTGATGTAGCTGGTGGAGCAGGATTTGCAATGGGTTCAAGGGGTGTGCCAGCAAGAGATATTAAAGTAACAGATGGTGAATTTGGTATTACTCCACAAGGTAGGAAAGGTGAATTTAAAGGTCAAGGTGGAATAGATAATGTTGATGCAACTGTACCTATTGGAACAAAAATATTCTCTGAAAATATTAAGCTTGATGGTAAGACAATGGCTGATAGAGCAAAGTTCAGAGCAAGTCGTGAAGCAAGAATAGCTAAGATATTAGAGAAAGATAATCATGATGCAATAGCAAAGAACACTCTTAAAAGAATAGTTAATCAGAATAAGATGCAAGAAGAACAAGACTTGCAATATCAGGAAATGTTAGATAGACCTCAATACGAAGAAGATATACCACAATATGCTGGTGGTAGTGGACGTTATGGTGTACCTGATGATAGTCCATTTAATAATCCACCTACATATGGAACTAACATGTTTGATTCAACTATGCCAGCACCTAGTCCATATAGTACTCCTATGATAAATCCAATGGTTAATACATCATATGGAGCATTACCTGCAAATGCACCAATGAATATGTCACCAAGACCTGTTCCATCAAATATAGTAGGTGGAATAGGTGGAGTTGATTATTCAAGATTAGACACAAACTTTGTTGACCCTAATGCTAGTTCATTGAACTTTGCAGACCAAAGTGGAGCAGGTGCATTAAGTGGAATATATGGTAATCAACAAGACAGAGCATTTAATATAGCTAGTAATTTACCTGCACCTACAGGTGGAGCAAATGCTGATTTAACTGGACTTAATCAAGCAGGTGGGCCTAAAGCTGGTGGAGCAGATTTAAGTGGAGCAGGTAATCTAATAGGTGGTATTGGTACTGCTGTTAATGCTGTTGCCCCATTACTTGCTACACTTGCTAATAGGAGAGCAACTAGACCTAACATTAATCGTTTTAAAGGATATGGTGCTGATGCATTTGATACTAATCAAGCAGAACAAGATGCACTTAATTTTCAAGCAAATGAGAATGCGGTAAACAATGCTATATCTCGTAATACTCAATTACAGCAAATAGATAATAGTACTGGTAGTCTTAATGTTGGTAGAGCATTAAAATCTATAGCTACTTATGGTGCTGATAAAAATGCTAATGTAGGTAATGCTGCATTTGCTGGACAAAGAGGGGATATACTTAATAGGAGAGCGCAGATGTTATTGAATCGTGATAATGTAGTAATGGGTGGACAAACTGCTGCTGATGAAAGAAATGCACAGGATAGAGATGCATTCTATACTGCATTAAATAGAGACTTAGGTAATGTAGGTACATCATTCCAACAATACGGACAGACTTTAAATCAAAACCAATACAATCAGGACTTCTTAGAAATGATGCCATATACATCTAAATATGGATTTGGTTTTGATAGAGATCGCAGAGGCAGGTATAAACAAACAGTTACAAAATAAATAATAATGGGAAGATTTTATTCAACCAATGTACCAAGGAGTGTTGACTATGCATATAAACCTCCTTTTGAGTTGATGATGAAAGCAATAGCTAATTCTGATGCTCAAACTGATGAAATATATAATCAGGCTGACTTGCTTGAAAATGAAATGCTAAAGGTTAAGTTCATGGAACAAGATCAAGGAAGAGTAAAAGCTAAACAAGATTATTATAAAGAAAAGATTGGTGAACTTACAGGTGCTATTGCAGAGAATCCTTTAGAATGGAGAAGAGCAATGCCTAAATTAAGGAATACAAGTAGAGAATTAAAACAAGACCTTAATGCTGGTGAGATAGCAAGGATACAAGAGAATCGTGCTGCAATGGATGCATTTGAAGCACAAAGTCAAAAGCAAATGCAATCAGGATTACTTGGTGCTAGTGATTATAATGTTGCTAAAGCAAACATGCTTAAAGGATTTCAAGGTACTGGATATGATGCAAACACAGGTGTATATAATAAGTTCACTCCAGAAACTCTTATGAATACACCACAGATAATGGATAAAGCTATTAAGTTATCAAACAATATAAAAGCTAGTCTTAAAAAGACAAGATTTGATGAAGTTAAAGGACAATGGATTTATACAAGTCTTGATGGAAAGAAACAAGTAACAGAAGATCAGATTGGTGAAGCAGTTCAACAAGGATTAACAAATGATATTGAATTACAAAACTACTTTAGTCAAGGTCAAAGATTAGGATATAGACCGGGAGGAGTAGATGCACAAGGTGGAATTATACCTGCATTTACAAGAGGGCCAAATGGTGAAATGGTATGGAATGCAAAATCACCAATATTAGGTGCTGTTAGAAGTAGGATAGCTAGTGAAGCATTTACAGAAGAAGAAACTGATAGAACAAGAGAAGTTAATCCTTATGCTATGCAAGCTAATGCATTTGCAAATCAACAGGCATTAATGAGAATGAGGGCTGCTAATAAAACTGGCCCTAATGGTGGGCCTGATATGATTGATGCATTTAGTCATTTACAAAATACATTTGCTAATGCTAATGTACAAAAGAATGTTCCTGTATTTGGCTCACCTGAATTCATTGCACAACAATCAGGAGTAGGTAAGAATCTTGGAATACCAATAGAAACTCTTGACCCATCTATGAAAGAAGTTATATTAGGTTCCATAGTTAAAGAACAAATGGAAGATTTTGAACAAGAAGTACCTAATCCTAATTATGATGGAACAAAGAATACTAGTAGAACAATGAAGATTAAAGGTAAGAGAATGCCACCAATGTACTTGGAACTTAAACCAAGTAAGTATGAAAAGCATTTAAGTAATATACCTGTAGATGATAGGGGTATTCCTGATAAGGGTAGGTTTGAAGCAGGTAAGATTTATAGAACTAATCAAGGTGTTGTATTTAAATATAATGGTGCAAATGCTCCTGTTGATATGTTAGAGGATGCAACATTTGAAATAAAAGGTAAGAATGGTGAATTGAAAGGAACTGTAAGTCGTGATGTTCTTAATGTGGAATATAATAAGAAGAATAAAGGAGTTAATAAGAATATCATGGGTCAGGAATCTGATGAATTTGAAACAGGATATTAATTAAATATTATGGGAAAACCTAAAGGGAAGTATACATTAGATGATGTATTAAGTATGGGAACTCCTCATTCTGGTGGAGTTGCACAATCTTCATTAGATAATTTACTTGGATTACCAGAGGGATATGAACCTATATATAAAGCAAAGCCTAAAGCTGAATCTGTAATAGAACCTAATAAGCCAACACCAGAAGGTGAACCTAAACTAGCAAATCAAACTCCTAAACCAGTTGAACCTATAGATGTATCAGAAGTAAGTGATACTAATATCTCTAGTTCTCTATTTAAGCCTATTCAATGGTTTGATAAGAATATTATTGAACCTATTGCAAATAGTGAAGCATTTCATCCTATTAAGAAATCAGTTGAATTAGTAAAGAAGGGAGTTATACCTGAACTTCCACGTACTAAATTTGAACTAGATAATTTACCTAAAACACAAGAAGAAGAAGATCATCTTGAAAAGCTGAATAACTTTGGTATGTTAAATGGGTTACCAAAGACAGCAGAAGATCAATTAATATATCAAAGTCAAATACCATTCAATACTTATACAGCAGTTAATCAAACTCAATTTCAAAAGAAATTAAGAGAGAATAAATTTGCACCTGTAGACCTTACTAATCCTGATGCAGTAGGTCAGGCTAAGTTAGAAATGGATAGAGTATTTTCAGCTAAAGAAGCTGAAATTAATAAGACATATAAAGAAAGAGTTAGACAAGGTGATGGATATATATTCCAGCTATCAGAAGAAGGAGTAAGAAAAATTGCAGAACTTCGTAAAGAACAAACTGAATTTGAAAAGAATGCTTTAAATGCATTCACTCCTGCTGCTGTAGATACATATGGTAGTGATGATATTAGTAAGAATGAAACTATACTTGCAGAACAAAAGTTAAAGTACTTTGACCCAAACAAATATAGTACTACTGTAGCTGCTGGTGCTAAAGACCCATTTACTCAAAAAGAAATGGAGCAATATAGTTTATCATCACAACTTGAAGCTTCAATAAGAAAAGCTGAAAGACTATCAATAGACCCAGGTTTAGAAACTGACCCTAAGAAGCAACAAGAATATAAAATATATTCTGATGAAATTAATAAGAATATTAATGGACTTCAAGGGTTAAGTAATAAATATCCAGAGGTACGTAAAACTGAATTAGCCAAAGTACTTGGTGAAATGTTTCAGAAGGATAAGGGTGGATTTGATAGTAACCTTGGTATAAGTAAATACATTACTCTTAATGATGAAAAAGAACTTGTTGCTAAGTTCATGGCTAGTACAGCAAGTGATGCTGATAAGAGACTTGTACAGGAAATGTATGAAGAAGATGAAATGAAGATGAAGAATGATCTTGCTAAACATAATGATACAAAATTAGGAAGAGCATTTGCAGAAGAAGATATTGAAAGAAAGAAAGAATATGAAACTGTAGACAGATTTTCAAATTTAAACTTTGGATATGGTAATAGATTAGGTGGAGCAGTAGAACACGTATTTGAAGGTACAGCAAGAAGTATAAGAGACTTAGTTGGTGCAAGTAGTACAAAAGCAAGACTAGAAGAAAGTGTTAAAGATAAGATGAAGCTTAAAGGATACCAATTAGAAGGTCAAGCTTTCTATGCACCAGAGACTATAACTGATATTGATACTAAGAGTAAAACATTTGGTGAACAAATAAAGAATACAGAGAAAGGTATTCAGTGGAGAAATGCTGGTTATAATATTGCTGAAAGTGCTGGTACTTTAGTAGGACAAATAGCAGAAGGTTATCTACTTGGTGGAGCATTTATAAAAGGAGCAGAAGCAGGTAGATTTGTTGCTGGTTTAGGTAGAGAAGCTGTAGCTGCTAGTAGAGCATCTGTAGAAGCAACAAACAGAGCATTAGGAATAGCAAATAGAGCAAGAACAACTTTAACACCACAACTAATAAAAGGAGCAGATGCAGGATTAGAAACAGCAATGGCACAATCTATACGTAGAGGTGATCTTGCTATGGATGCTGCTGAAGGTGCTAAATCAATGAAAGAAATAGCACAAACTATTGTTCCTGCATATCTAATGACATATGATGATAATCTAAAACATTCATATGATTTATTTGGTGTAAGTACACCTTGGAAAAATCAACTATATGCACATTCTACTGCATTATTAGAAGGTGTTACTGAAATGGTATCTAGTCCATTTGATCAATTAAGAGCATTAAAAGGATTTAGTTTTGCAGATGCTAAAAGCAATATTTATAAGTTCATTAAAGGATTAGATGATAAGGGTTTGAAAGGAATGGTTGATAACAATTTTAAAGAAAAACTTGTAACAGCACTTCGTTCAGCAATAACATCTACTGGTAAAGGATTTGAAAAACAACATGATGAATCAGTTGAAGAAGTACTTTCTAATGTTGGTGAATTTATGTTATCAGCAATGTTAGATTCTAAAACTGTTGAAAATAGAAAGTTTGGAGAAGAGAATTTTCAAACTTATATGCAAACATTTATGGGTATGGCATTTATGGGTGCTGGTGGAATACGTACAGCAGCTATTAATGCACATCAAATATTTAATAATAAACATTATAAGGATGCGATAATAGGTACAGGGAGAAATGCGGATAGTCTGAAACTCTATCTTGATGGATTAAGGGAACGTGGTGAGATAAATGAAGGTGAATATAAAGAGAAGCTTGAATATGTAGAATTAGCAAGGCAACAATATAAAGGTGTACCTCAAGTTAATATGGTAACCGGGAATAAGCTATCGCAATCTTCAATAGCTAATTATATGTATGCTACTGTTAATAAGCACTACATAGATACTAAATTAATGGGTAGAACTATTAATGATGATGGAACTGAAAGTTATACTTTACCTAATAAAGAATCACAATCTGCTTTACTTAAAACTAAAAAACGTTTTACTGATTTACAAGAAGCATCTTTAAATGTAGATGATATAACATATAATACTCTTGGTATTCCTACTGTTATTATGCCTGAACTTCCACCAGACTATGCGAAGAAACCAGAGATAATAGCTATACAGAAGGAGATGGAGAAACACAATCAGGTTATAGCTGAATTACATGCAGAGGGTTATGATGCAAAAGGTTTGTACTTAGCATCAGCTTCACAGAAACAAATAAATAAGAAACTATTAGCAATAAAAGAAGCAGACCCACAAACAGAAGAATTTGAAAAGTTTGAACAAACAAAGAAGGCTAATGCATTTGCTGATACTATAGCTAGTATAACTACATTAGAACAGCTTGATAAGATAGATCAAACTAAACTTAGTGATGCAGAGAAGGTAATATTAGGGAATAAGCGTAGTGAAATACAAACAAAGATTAATAGTCAACCAATACAGAAACCTTCAGCACAACCTACCTTTGGAAGTGATAAGATAACTGATGCTGACTTTGCTGCTGCTGAAATAGACCCAATTACCGGGAAACCAAAGGCTCCAGAATCGAATATTCAAGACCAATCCCTTGCTCAAAAACCTACAGGCGATTCTCAGGCGGTTCAAGTTAACGAAACTTTAACAGGTGAACCTATTCCTGCTGAAACTCCCCCTGTAGTAGAGCCTGAACCTGCCGAAATAGATACAGAGATAGAAAAAAGGATGGAGATACCAAATCCACCTGAACTAAGTGATGGTAAAGCAGTCTTATTATTATATGGTGAAGAAGAACCTATGTCACCAGAAGATAATGAAGGTGGAGAATCACTAGGTATATTATCACCAAGATCACAAGAAGAAAGAAATAAACAATTTCAGGCATTAGTTAAAGATGTATATGATGAAATAGGTAGAGTACCTACATTAGAAGATATATATAACTATATTAAAACTGAAGTAGGTGATGAAAGATTTAATGTGATTAAAGAATCTATTGACTCTGATTATAATAACTTTCGTACTGCTGTAAAGAAAAGTAGGATACATGATTTATATGGTGAACAAATTGAAGAAAAGATTGAACAAGAACAATTGCCACCAGCAGTTGTAGTTCCTACTACATGGACTGAAAGACAACAGATAGCAGCTAATGCAGAAGTTGTTGATGATAATACAGAATTAAATAAACCTACTGTTGATAAAACTAAACCTATTGTTTGGTTAGGTAATAAGATAGCAGATGTATTTAAGAAATTAGGATTTAGAAATATTGCATATGTTGAACAACAAACAATAGGTGGAGATCGTAAATTCAAGTCAATTGATATTAATACATTACATGCTAAAGATATACTGAATTGGAATAAATTTAAGTCAGGGAGTAAATTAACTCTTAGACTTAAACCAGATTCTATGGTATATGAATGGGATGAAAATATAGAATCTGCACAAGATGTTGCTAATCCATCTAAGACAGAAACACATTTCTCTCAATATGTAATAGATAATGATTTAAAAGAAGGTGACCCTAAGTGGATTGATAAAGTACCAATTGAAGTAATAGATGAAGATGGTAATGTTGTAGATGGAGTATATATACACTCAACTGATTGGTATAATCCTTCTAATGTTGCACCTGTAGCAAATCAAGCACAAATTATTTCTGAATCAAAAGAATTAGTTAGAGCATTAAGAATTCAAGCTTATCAAGCATTACAACAAGGAAAAGATTTCCAAATTGAAATAACAGATAAGACATTAGGAACTAAAGAATTAATTGACCATAAAGGTGACCCTAATTCATTACCTACGCTTAGTGCTAATAATCCACAATCTCTAATAGGATTTGTGGCTGGTGATAATAGTGCAGTAGTTAATGGTAAAGTTATTGAACCAGAGAATATACTAGGTATCGAAAACTTTCAAGCTGGTAAACCAATAGAGTTACGTAAGGTTTCAGAGACTATGTACTTAGCTATTCACCCTGTATATAATAATCATAGTAATGCACCTTATGTTAATCAATCAATGCAAGCTGCATTTGCTACTTATCTATTATTAAATACACAGAATAGATTAACAAGTGTAACTGTAGCAGGTAAAGTATTAACTAAAACAGATGCTATAGCTTTAAATGATGAATTAAGAGGTAAAGGTATTGACTTATCACAACCATTAGGTGTAAGCACATATTTGAATTCATTTATACAAATGTATTCACAAATGCCTGATAGAGATAAACTACCAGAGAATTATATATTTGCTGTAATGGAAAGTGGTAGATTAACAGTTTATAATAATGTTAAAGTTAATAATAAATGGCAAGATGGAATTGGATTATCTGGTAAGACTATAACTGATGGAAATAGGTCTGGTGTAGATATAATGAATGACTTTAATGAAATGTTTAGGTTGCTACAGCAAGCTAAGATGAATGTAATGGAAATAAAAGAAAGCTTAAAATCCTTTGGTGATAAGTTTCCATTTATACTTGCTAGTAATACTGAACCTTTTAAAATTAGAACTTATTCATCACCAGCAGGTAACTCTTATTATGCTTTCCTTAAAGATCATATGAGAACCAATGTTAAGTCTTGGAACATAGGAGAAGAAGGAAAGCCAATGTATGTAACATTAGTACAACCTGTTATACAAATCAAAGCAGTTGGTGAAGTAGAAAAGACTGATACAGAAGAAACAAGTGAAGAAAAAGTTGAAGAAGAAATTAAGGAAGCTACTGCTGAAGGAGAAGTAGTAGCAGTAAGTGAAACTGAAACTGTAATTGTACCAGAAGAAGTAGTAATAGAAGAAGTCAAAGAAAAGGAAGTAGAACAGACAGAACAACAGAAACAACAAGTTGTTATTAAGAAACTAGTTCATACTTCAAATAAAATATTAAATGCATTTGGATTAAGTTTACCTGAAGATAGTCATGAATCTCCACTTAGATTTTCTGAAGCACAGAGGATAGCAGTTACCGCATCCATTAATACAATTGAAGGATTATCAGAGGATGATAAACACGATATTGAAAATTACATACTTGCTACTATATTTAAAAACTTAAATAAGAAGTATGGTAATAAGTTTACACAGCAACAATTTGACAAAGAAGTTAATCTTAAATTTGAAGATTACTTTGGTAAGAAGCTTGACTTAATGAAGTCACATCTTCAGAAGATGATTGATGAACAAGAATCTTTAGGTACACCTAATGCTGAATTAACTAGTTATATTAGTGCATTCAACAAACATATTGAAGATTTTGAAATAATAAAAACTAATTGGGATAATCTTGTTAAGGATATGAGAACCTTAGAACTTGACAAGTATGTTTCATTTAAAGAAGTTGACTTTGACCAAGAAGAACAAGCTAACTTAGCTGATGTAGGTGGTGAACAAGAAGGTAATTGGGATAAGGATGGATTTACTGAAAACTATAAGAATTCAGTTAGTTTATTTGTTAAACGTTTTATATTTACTATACCACAATATAGAAACAATAAACCAGAAAGAGGGTTTATGGGTGTAGAAAGATATAAGAGGTTTGAAGATAATTATAACATCTTAATGGAATTAATACCGGGAGCCAATAAAGTATTAGCTAATAAACAGGTATTAATGGATTATCTTAATTCTCCTTTTATACCAGACTTACATAAACCATTAGCTAGACAAGTAGCTAATATGATTAAAAATAATCTTCAATTTAGTAATGGTATTCAATATGCAATGACTAAATCTAATTTGGTCATGAAGATGGTGATGGAAGAATATGACAGGAAGAGTAAGTCATATAAGATGAAGTTGATTGATATTAATGCTAATTCTGCTGTTGAAACTATACGTCAGCAATGGGCATCTAACTTTAAAATATCTAACATACTAGATATAAGTAAAGAAGAAAGAACTATCAAAGATGATGTTAGAGAGAAGATGATTAAACAGTTAGAAGAATTTCAAAAGGCTAAAGAATTTACTACAGGAGATTTAACTAAACTGGAAAACCTATTAGGTCAAATAGGTATTAAGATGCATTCTCAAGCATTAAAACTTTTAATGGAAGAAGGATATGATGTAAGAACTAAAAGAGGTGGCAAACCTAAAAGAGTAAAAGGTAAACTCCTATTCACAGATGCAAGTGGTACATTTAAAATATTACATGATTTTCTACTTGAAAGTAAAGTTTCTGAAAAGGCAAATAAGAATGTAGATGTAAATGGAGCATTAGATTTCTTTGAAACAGAACGTGATGTTGTAAAGAAACTTGCTCAAATTCAGAATAAGTTTTCTGGATATGTACCAACACAATCCTTTAGGGATGGTGAAAATAATATCTATGCATATGAGAATATGATGTTAGATAAACAAACTATTCTTGGTTTAAAAGAAGAAACTCCTGAAGGTGCTGTTAAAAGACAAATCAAACTTCAGACTTTATTTGATAAGCATAGTTATATCTTACAGTTAATGCAAGATAGTGATACTATAAGGAAATTAACTGATATACATACAACTGCTATTACATCTGTTAGAGTTAGAGGTAAAGAAGTATTTAATAGTGCAGAAGTTAAAGACCTATCTGATGTTGACTATGAACGTCTTGCTGTAGGTATGTTTACTCATAAGGATAAAACACTTGGAGAAACAACTAAACAAGGTATAGCATTAAGAATGAGTAACTTGTTAAGTCTTGTATCATCTGATAAAAAAAGACGTAATATATTATATGCACCAGTATTAGCATTAGATAGTACATATATCAATACTGATAATGGTACAATAGCACAAAATGAACAAGGTGATAAAGTAAGAGAGTTTTTATTCTCTCAACTTGTCATGCCTGAACTTGAAAGAATCATTCAGCATCATCAGCAAGCTAAAGCAAAAGGAGTTCATAGAAACGAATTGCATAATCAGAAGGATTATAATTTAGGTGCGCAAATGTTCTTAATGATTCCTTCTCTTAATGAAATGACTATAAGTGATAATGGACAACCTATACTTGATTACTTAGCTAATACTGATAATTACGATATAGATGATATTGTATCTAAATTTAAAGAAGAAGCTATAAGAAGAATTGAATCATTTATTAATGAAGAAGTACAAAACAAAGTTACTAAGTGGACAAGCCCAGGTTACTTTACTAAGAATGATGTAGAGGAAGATACTACAACTACTATACAAAACTTATCTGTAGGTAAACCTGCAATTAAGACTGTTAGAAGTATGGATACAACATACTTAACTCCTTGGGGAAATACACATGAGAAACAATTAAATGGTGCAGCAGCAGACTTTGTTATTAATTCTATAGTATCTAATGCTAATAACTATATGTTATTTAGTGGAGATATAGCTAACTTTGCACCAGATAAAACATTTGATAAAGGATTCCAGAGAGAGTTAGATGAAAATGGAAATCCTACTGGCAAACCAATGGTTCATAAACCAATTAGACCTTCTATCTATACTGATATAGTAAGAAGCAAAATAGGTGTTAACCTTGGTAAAAGATTGGCAATGTTGATTGCACCGGGAGCAATGCTTTCGGATTCTTTTGGGGATAGATATATACAAATTTTCACACAGGATGCGGTTAGATATGCTGACAATTATTTGTCTCTTATCAAACTATTCTATGGTGATGCAGCATATGAAAAAGAAAAGCAAAACGGAGATAAATTAAAGCAAGCTGATAAGACATTATCAGTAAGTACTGATGCTGTCGCTTTAGAGAAAGCAAAAGAAGATAAGAAGGAAATTTTATCTGATCTTAAAAATGCTTACCCTAAAATATCAGCTTACTTTAATATTGAATCAACAGATGCACAAGAATATACTACATGGAAAGAACATCTTGATATATTAAAACGTCAGGGTAGGATTGATGAAGAACAACTTAACACTATATCTAATAAAATAACTAATAATATTGAGTTAGATGCTAAAGATAAAGAGATTATATTTCAACCTATTAAACCAGTATATACTGCAACTATTCCTGAAAGCATAGGTAATGATACTTATCGTAATAGAACATTGTATATTAAATCATCTTCATTTCCATTAATACCACAGTTAACTAAGGGTCTTGAGTTAGATAAGTTAAGGTTAGATATGGAGAGACTTCAAAATGGTAATAATGGATTAAATGTTAGAATGTCATATGGTACTGCTAATAAAGTAGGTGCTACTATAGCTAAAACTGTAGATGGAAAAGAAAGAGGCCCAATTAGGTTATGGAATGAAGATGGTACTTATAATAGTAAAGCATTTGATAATGTTAACATAGATGAAATTCATGCTGGAACTTCTTTTGAAGCATTAAAACTTGATAGACTTAACTTTAGAATACAGCAAGATGTACCTTATAAATCAGCTAAGAATAAAGAAGATAAAGTTAGTATAGGTACACAGATGATGAAGTTATTATTCTCTAATGAAGCTAAGAAAATAGTAGGTGAAGATTCTTTTAATCATTATAATGATTCATTTATCAAATGGTTAGATAATGAGAAAGAATTATTATATAGGAAATTAAAGTTTGATTATAGTACAAAAGAACCTACAAAGGAAAGTATAGAAGCATTACAAAAGTTATTACTTAAAGAAGCTAAAACTCGTAACTATACTAAACAAGATATTGATATATTAACATCATTACTAAATGATAATTCATTTAAAGTACCATTGTGGCTTAGTCCTAATAGTAATAGATATGAAGCATTTATTAATGCTATAATAGCATCTAAACTTGTTAATCTTAAATTACCGGGAGCAGCATTTATATTAGGTTCAGAAGAAGGATTTAAACAAGACTTTGAAACTGCAAGAGATAATAAATCACTTGTATATACATCAGCATTTAATGATGAACTTGAAGCAGATCAGATATTTGTACCATCTAAATTTAGAACTAATAATGGTAAGTTAATTGATTTAACTACAGATGCATGGTCTTATACAGATGAAAAGACTGGTAGAAGAATGCTTGATGAAAAGAAGATTGATAAGGAACTATTAGAGTTAATGTCTTTTCGTATTCCTACATCTTCACATGTATCTGGTTCAAAGCAAAGGATAGCTGGATTCTTTCCTGTAACTAGTGGTGACTTAGCTATATATAACTCTGCCTTAATCAAACAGAAAGGATTTGACTATGACGTAGATAAAGAAAATACTTACTGGTTACATCATTATACTGATAATGATGGCATGTTAAAACCATTAGATAGAGCAGGAGTTGAAGATACAATTGAAGAACTCAAAGAATTAATTAAAGAATTTACTCCAGTTGAAGAAGTAGAAACTAGAGAACAATTCCGTCATAATAACATTATAAACTTCTTTAGAGCAAAAGGACTTGAAGATATTATTGATGATGAAGAAACATTAATAGAAGCACATAAAGATTTAAAAGCATTGCTTGAACTTGTTGGTAGAAAGTTTGAAAGTAAACTTGCACAGAATGAGATTATAAAAATGCACGTTAAAGTGTTTTCGCATCCTGAAATGCAAAATAAGATACAGCAGGTGCTATCAACTGATTTTGCAGAAGGTCAAGCTGATATAATTGAAGAAATACAAAATAGTGGTGACTTAAAAACATTCTCTATACTATCTGATGAATATCAGAAATACAAAATGGATTTAGGTTCTACTGGTAAAACAGCTATTGGTGTATACTCTAATTATGTAACATGGCATGGTTTAAATCAACAATCATCTAAACCAATTGCATTAGTATCAACTTCAAAAATAGAAGGTCAAATAATAGAAAGTCCTATTAATATAAGAATAGGTAATCTAGTATCTGATGGAGAATTTGGTAAAGTTAAGATACTAAAACCTATAAATATATCTGCTGAAGATTGGGCTGAACATGAAAGGGCTGTAGCAGATTCTTTTGCTGAAAGACAAAATACAGCAACAGATAATGAGAAGTTACAGATATTAGGTAGAGTTGGTGTTAATGGTGATACTATTAATGTGGATTCATTATTAGCTGCATTAGGATTTGATAAGGATATTGTTACAGATAAGAACGGTAATGATTTAGCAATTAGTGTACCTTATTTTCTATTAAGTCAACCTATTATAAGAGACTATGTTAAAGCATTGAATAATGCTGGTTCACAAATAGCTGATTTTGATTTAAATAAGAAAGCAACTATTAAAGAAAAACTTACTGATAAATATGGTGGAACTGAAACAAGAAGTACTTTAAATAAGATTGAAGATAGAAAGACTTTAACAGGACAAGTTTTATATAATAATTTGCAAGGTATACCTGATAATAAAACTCAACTTGCTGTTCTTGAATTATTCTTAGAACTTCAAGCTATAGCTGAAAGAGTACAAGTATTACAATCACATCTTAATATACAACGTCAAGGATTAGGTAAATCTTTTTATGAAGCACAGTCTAAGATGGACAATATAGTATCATTACTTACTGGTTCATCTTATGTTGCTATGGATACAGATGAAGCTATAGCTGTATCTAATACAGATAGTTATGTAGGTGAGTATAGAGTAGAAGATGAATTAACAGTACCAGATGAACAAAAAGGTAAGTGGACTAAGTTACAAACTATGAAGGCTATTATGTGGGTTAAACCTACAACCTTTACTGGTGTTATAATGACTAATGCTGTTACAAGTTATAAGGATATATTTGAAAGATACTTTCCACAACAATCAAAGTTATTAGATGAAACTGTAAATACTATTCTTGTTAACATGGGTAAAGATCAAACTGCTGTTGCACAACAGTTACCCTTGAAATATGAGATATTAGCTGAACTTAAAAGATATTTACTTTCATCAGCAACAGGATTATATCCAAATGCACAAGAAGAAAGAAAGAGATTATTATTTGATGATGAAAAGAAAGGAATTAAATCATTAGCTAAATATCTTTCTGACTTAAAACAAAATCCTGACTTTGAAGCTGTTATTAATACTAATCCTTTATTAAAGACTTTTGATTATGATTTTGATGGTGCTGGTAAACCATCCTTAATTAAGTATCGTAATTCAAGGGGTGAAGATTTACAGGAAGAGCATAAGTATCAGGCATTAGTTAGATTGTTACATGATAATAAAAAGCTTCCACCTTTTAATGGTGATGAAAATTATAATACAACAACATTAGTATCTGATTTAATTTCCTATGCATATGCAATAGGTGGTACTCAATCAGCTAATGAATTTGTTAAATATATACCTCTTAAATTAATTGAAACATTAGGTATAACTGAAAGGTTACGTGTTATACATAGTGGATTAGCAGCTAATGATAGAGATTGGTATAATACTGTATTTGGTGATAAAGGATTAAGATTTCAACAGCAATTCTTTCAACATGTTCCTTCAAGGGCTATGAGATTAGAGCCTGATGATTGTACAAACTTTACTGTAGGTGGAAAGACATTTAAGAAGTTTGGTGAGTTAACTGATACACTTGAAATTAAAGCTGATAGGATGCCACCTGATTCTTTACCTAAATTCATATCATTATATAATGAAAAGAAACCGGGAAAAGGAATAGAGAAATATCAACTTTACAGATTATCAAAGGAAAATGGTGTACAATTATATAGAAGGATACCAGTACTAGGTGTATCTGGTATGGCTGAATATGATTCACAAGTAGATAATGTAATACCATTAATTGATACAGTAAAAGTTACAGCATTTCCAAAACAAGATTCAACACCCTTACCAAATGCTATAGAACAACCAATAGAATCTGACCCATTTGGTATTAGGACAGGTAGTGTAATTGATGTACTTAATCAAATAGAGAACTCTAATTATAAAGGATTAAGTTCATTTGTAACATTACTTAAAGAGTTTGTTGACCCTGCTACTAAGATAGAGATAACTAATATAAATGCAGAAGGTAAATTCTTACCTAGTAGTAATACAATTCAAATTAGTCCTTCTGTTCTTTCTGATACAGAACTTACTGCTCAAATATTTGTAAAGGAATTTGTACACTCTATTACAGTTAAAGACTTATATAAATACTTTGAAAGGGATGGTATTAATACTAAACTTAAAGATGAATATAAATTTGATAAGAATGTACCGAGACATATTGTTAGATTAAATAGAATATATAATGAAATATATACTAAGCTAAAAGACACAAAAGAATTTAAAGACCTTGAAGATAAGATTCAAAGAATAAAAGCAGGTAAACCAGAAGCACTTACTACAACAGAATTTGGTATGTATGGTGCTGTTAATATCTTTGAATTTACATCTGAAATGTTTGGTAATACAACATTCCAGAAGTTCTTAGCAAGTCAAGATTCAAGTGTAGAAGGTAAAAACCTATTTGAAAGATTTTGGGATGCGGTAATGGAATTATTCAAACATTTAGGTGTTAAGGATGATACTAAGTTAGCAGAAGGTTTACTTGCAACATTTGAATTCTTAAAAGAAGAGAAGATTATTAAACAAAAGTCACCAATACCTGTGGTAACTGATGTTGTTGTTCAACAACAGCAAATTGAGAAGATAGTAGAACCTAAGCCAGCACCATTAACTCCAACAGTTACTCCTACTGTAGTAGAAGGTAAGACTACTGTAAAAGATGTTCATAATGCAGCTATAGCAGCAGATGAAAGTATTGAAACAGATGCATTCAAAGCTGCATCTAAATCTATAACTGGTAAAGAACATCTGGATGATATGACACCAGAAGAACTAGCTAGAATGATAACATATCTTGATGTTATAAAGAAAGATAAAGAAGAGAAGAAACAGAAAAAAGAACTAGCCGCACCCAAAACTGAAAAAAAGAAAGAGTTTAGTTACAGAGGTAAAACCATTAAGACAGATTTTCCATTAGGTGAGCAACAAGTTAAAGCATTAGAATCAATGATTGATTATGTTGAAGGTAGAATATCAGCACCATTCTATACACTTGAAGGATATGCTGGTACTGGTAAAACAAGTATAGTAGGTTATCTACAAAAGTATTTTGGTTCTGCTTCTAAATTTGCTTATGGTGCGCCAACACATGCTGCTAGTGTACAATTAGCATTTAGTACAGTTAAGACTGGTAATACAAACTTACCAGCTACTATAGCTAGTGCAATAAGAACTACTAAGAATGAAAAGACTGGTAAATTTATAACTGTATTCACTAAGAAGATATTAGAAAGATTAGAAGGATTTGGAGTTAAAGTATTTGTAGTTGATGAATCAAGTATGTTAGATAATGCTGATCTACTTAAACTACAAGAAGCTGCTGCTAATGATGGTGTAAAACTTGTATTTATGGGTGACCCTAAACAAATACAAAAAGTTATTAAAGATGTACCTAGCAAATCAATATCTAATATATTTAATACTCCACACAAATCACAGCTAACTGAAATCTTTAGGCAGAGTGATAACATATTAATTCAATTATTGGATGCGGTAAGAAATAATATACGTCCCAAGTATTATAAAGTAAATAATACACCTTCTATTATATTTACACAGAATAGTATTGATTTCTCTAACTTATTAATCCAGAAGTTTAAAGAAGCACTTGATAGAACTGTATATCTTACTTATACAAATGATGGTGTTAAGATGAGGAATAAACAAATACGTGATGCTCTTGGATTTATTGGTAATGTTAAAGAAGGTGAGTTAATAATAGGATATGCAGGTTATAATAATAAGCAAATTGAAAAACAACATGCAGCTAATTCAGTATCTTATGCTATAAAAACTATAAGTAAAAGAGGTTCATATTATAAACTTACATTAACATCTTCAAAACTCAAACAGCTTATTGAAGCTGGAATGGAAGGAGTAAAAGAATATGCATTTACTGATTATTATCCTTTAGAACCAAAGGAAAATATGGAGTTTGGAATAGGTACACAAGAAGAATATGCTGCAAATAATAGAATGGTAGCTGATTTAATGAAAAAAATTCATGAATTAAATGAGGCATATAGATTAAAAAAGATAACTTACAAAGCATATCAGGATGGTTTATTTATAGAAGCCCAACCATTAACTGATGTATCTTTAGGAGATAAATATATTTATAATCCAGCTACAGATAGAATGGAGAAATATAATTATAATAATCATAAACATCTTAAATCAGAAGGACAAGGTTCATTAGTGTTAGATAAAGGTATAGACTTTGGATATGCAATTACAATACATAAGTCACAAGGTTTAACAATGAATAATGTATTCTTTGATATTAAGTCTGTACAAGATGCACCACAAGATACTCCAATCATGAGGGATGGTAAACAATTTAATACTGAAAAGAATTCACTACTGTATGTAGGTATGTCAAGAGCATCTGAATTACTTGTAATGAATGAAGCTAATTTGTCTATACCATTGATTAATATAAGTGAAGGTATACCATCTGAAACAGTAGAAGTTAAAGGTGATGTTGAAGTAAGTATGGATAATCCAGAAGGGTTCTATAATCTTAATCCTGACCAATATGATGAACCTGACCCTGAAGCTAATTATATCCATGACCCTGAAGCATCATTTGGAGATAAACCACCTGAATTTGACCCAAGCCCATTCAGGTTAACAGAAGATAATATTGATGATTTCTTAGATCAATTTGCTATTACAAAAATTTGTGATTAACATGGGATGCACATACACATATCAAGGAGTTGAATATACTAAAGAAGCATTAGTTAAACATCTTAATCAGATTAAGGAAGATGAACATTTATCTCCAACTGTAGTGCGTGAAATACCAGAACAGGAAGAT
>Ga0105104_10000440_pt1 | contig 31931 bp, 47 predicted proteins | sample PPLLaktember2015_3_FD_87034 | JGI IMG/M metagenome (GOLD analysis project Ga0105104, IMG submission 87034) | Freshwater sediment microbial communities from Prairie Pothole Lake near Jamestown, North Dakota, USA - PPLs Lake P7 Core (6) Depth... | ecosystem: Environmental > Aquatic > Freshwater >... | reverse complement strand
ACCGAGTACCGCGCGGCCGCCTGCGCAGTGCTGGCATCTGCGCTGTGGAATTACCACCGCGGAGACATCCCCGAGAACGATCCCCGCCCCGGGGATACCCTGCGCGCCAAGTTCCGCCGCATTTTTGGGCGCCCCATCCAGTCCCGCTGGTTAGACTGATTGTCTCTCACATCCGCCCCCTCACATCGAGGGAGGCGGGCAGGGATAGATAATCCTAAATTCTCACGAAAGGAAAATATCATGCCTGAATCAATTGAATGGACACGCATAGCCCACGATGTAAACGGGAATCCCCGCTATGTTTGTAGCTTTTTTGAACTCCTGACCAAGGCGGAGAAAAACGCGCCGCTGTACGATTACCAAGGCCGCCAGATCCGCCCGACAAAGTACGAAATCGCCGTGAAGCGCGCCAATTCCATTGGCGGCCGCAAGTTCCATAATAAGCAATACGGCGGCGGGATTGTCTTTCAATCCTACTCGATCGGAGACACCGAGCGCAGCATACGCGAAGCGGTAGCCAAGGCAGAAAAGGAATAACCCCCCATGGCAATCGGAATCCGCAAGCACCCGCACCCCTCCCAGACTCGCTTTTACATCACGAAATTCACCCCCGCAAAGCACACGGTTATAAACCTGGTCCCCTCCCGGTCATCCATGGCCCGCTTCGCCCGCCTGGTGAAATCTGGAAAGTACGACCTTTTCAGATGCGAGAACCATAACGTGCTCCTGAAGGTGATAATCCAGTAATTACCCTTTGACCCTCCCCCCTGCCCACGTCCCGCGACGCGGGCAGAGTGGTACAGTCAAACCCTCACGAATTGAAAGGATAACCCCATGAATGCAAGCGCATTATCAGACAATCTGTATAAAACGGCCTACGAGGTCATTCACCCCATAGGCGAAAACGGAAAGCGCGTCACGCGTTGCAAGGCCTCCACCCTGCCCGTCCTGAGTCACCTCCTGATCACAGACCATGAGGGCCGCCTGGCATTCTACAGCCATGACATCGAATCCGCCGTGGTTTCCTACTCCCCCGCCCGCATTGACGAACCCTTTTCTATTTGCGTGCCGGCCCACCCTTTCCTGGATTGGATGGAAATTATCAAGAATGACCCCGTGCGCGTGGATTTGACCATGGACGCCGCGCAGTGCCTCCTGATCGTACAGGCCGGCAACGCCCGCGCCACATTCAAGTGCATGGATGCTATGGAATTCCCCTCCGTGGCCGCAGCCCAGGAACCCGGTCAGAAGGATCCCACCCTGGCAAGCGTAGGCCTGGCAGTCAGCAAGGATGACGCCCGCCCCGAGTACAAGCGTATTTGCTACCGAGACGGATACATGGCCGCAACCGACGGCCTCCGCCTTCACCTGGCGCCTTCTGAAAAGACAGACATCCCCGAGGGATTCCCAGATGTAAACAAAATCCTGGAGACCCTCACGGCCCCCGGTTATACCGTGGTGGTGCCCGCCTCCCTGCTGGGAAAGGCTGTAAAATCCCTCAAGGCCATGAGCAAAAAAGGGGACGGCCTTGTCACCTTCCACTGTAATGGATCGATCGAAATCACCGCCCAGACCCCCGAGGGAGACGCCTCCCGCGCCGCGGTAGAGGTCCTCAACTCCACGGGCGGAGAGGTGGAATTCACCCTTTCCATACAGTACGTCCTGGACGCCCTCACCCACGTCTCCCCCAAGATCAAGACCCCCAAGGGGCAAAAGGCAGAACTCCAGACCGTTTCCATCCACGTTATCCCCAACCCGAATCCCTTCGAGATCCCGGCCCCGGTCTGGTTTGTGAATGGTGACCTGAAGGCCGCAATCATGCCCAAATATGACAGGGTTATCCCCGAGGGGACCGCCAAGCCCGGCAAATCAGAACTCATGAGCGCCTACAATCGCAAGCGCGCCCAGCTCCGCCGCGAAGGCAAAAGCACCTGGGAACTCAACCGGGCATTCGGAGACCTGCAGCGCAAAAACTGGCAGGAGGTTACCCCCGAGCACGCCGCCTCTTATACCCTGCTCGGATCGATCGTGCAGGCACGCGCCGCCCACACGGTTACTTATTTCAAGGCCGAAGATATGCAAAAGGTTTATGATTTTATCTCCGCCCCCCAGGACCCGGCCGCGGTCGCGGCAAGGCAGATCACGCGCCCGGAATACGAGCCTCACCCCGAGACCCCCGCCTATCGCTGGTGTAATCAAACCCAGTGCTATACCCTGAATCACTCCCCAAAATAAAGTGACATTCGTCACCCCTATAATGTGACAATTGGCTATTGTACAACCTATCCAAATCCATATAATAAGAACAGGAGACTCACGAAAATGTACCCTTTCCTCCAAAAAGATCACGAAGTATTCGAACGCTGGACACCCATTGCAGCAGGATTGCGGCCGCCAACCGAGGACGAAAACAAGCTCATGGCAGCAGTGAAGCAAGCCTTGGAAGCGGGCCTTTACTATGAAACCGCCGTGCAAAAGCACGTAAAAGAGCACGCCGATTTTATCCCCCCCGAGGCTTGGCAGATACGCGGAGCGACCGAGGGCGGAGTCATGGGTTATGAGTGCTACCATGCCCGCCGTGCCATGGACGCCTTTGCAGAACGCGCAGAGAACGAAGAGGCTGTCAAAGCCTACTGCGTAGGGCAGAAGATCGGGACCCTATACATCAATGGCAAGCGAACCAACGCCTTGAACATCACAAGCATCGAGGGAACTACCGTTATTATGCTGGGAAAGTCTGGATCTTCCACCGTACAAGTTACAATTGCAGCCCGGGCGATCAAAACCGCCAAAGAGCGCGCCATAGCCCGCGGCTGGAGAAAAGCGCAACCATGACAAACACCCTCCTCCCTCCCCCTCTCCCCATAGCAGAAGCCATAGAGCGGGATGTCACCACCGACCCCCGGCTAAAATCCGTGCACTCGATCCGGCAATACCGCTCAGACCTCCTGCACTTCGAAGCCTGGCGCAACGGGCGCGCCCTTACCAAATCCCTGGTAGAAGACTATGCCGCGGCCCTGCATCGCGAAGGCTACGCCCCTGCCTCGATCAACCAGAGGCTGGCAGCCGTGCGTTGGTGGGTTCGCAGGCTCATCGATCACGCCGAAGATGATCTGGAAGACACCCCAAAGACCCGGAAGGAAATCAGGCGCGCCTCCCGTGTTCTCATTGTGCGAGGAGTGACCGGGCAGCGCCCGCCGCGCGGCCGCTACCTCAGCCCCGAGGAGATCAAATCTCTCCTGGACGTGTGCGCCTCCGACCCTGCCCCGGCCGGCGCCCGGGATGGCGCCATGTTTGCCGTGGCGCTCTCGGTCGGCCTCCGGCAAGGGGATATCACCAGCCTCCAAATGGAGGACATCCGTAACAACACCGGCGAATCGTGTGACCTGGTGGTGCATGGCAAGGGTGACCGCGTGGACACCCTCTACCTGTACAAGGGAGGTACAAGCGCCTCATGGCATGGCTTGCACTGCGCGGGCAGGACCCCGGCCACGTCTTTTGCCCCATCCGCAAGAACGATAAGATAAACACCCGCGGCCGCCTCTCGCAGCCCTCCCTCAAGAAGATCCTGGACTTCCGGCAAATTGCCCTTTCCATCCCCGAGCACCTGACCTTCCACGACTTCCGCAAGACCTTCGCCTGTACAATGCTGGAAGATCACGACCTTGCCACCGTCCAGAAGCTCATGCGGCACAAGAGCCCCGCCACCACTTCCAACATTTACGACATCCGCGACGAGAAGACAAAGCGCGCCGCGGTGCAAACCCTCGAGATCGGAGAATAGAATGCCCCGCCCTACCTATGATTTCCTCCTGAACCAGCTCAGTGAATGCCGCCGCGAACTGGGCGCCCTCTCCACCGATGAGGACTGGAACGTGACCACCTTCAAAGCTATCCCTTTCCAGTTGAAGCGGGTCGCAGAATCCGCCCGCTTCGTGGTGGTGGTAAGCATCCGCAACTGGGGCGCCACCCTGCCTGGCTCGGTGCGCCGAGCCCTCAACTTCCGGGCTCCGCAGGTCCTGCTGCGCGCCCGCTGGGACAACCACTCTGAGGCGGTCTTTGTGCTCTCGGATGACCCGGATGTGTTTTGTGAGCGCCTGCTTCAGATTGCGAAGAATGAGGGCTTGCAGGTCAGCCTCTCCCATACCCCTTACAGCGGCAATATCAGGCACGACCACGACCGCGCCGCCGCCAACCTCACCCCCCAAGTTTACACAACAGAAACGGAGTAACCCATGAGACCCATAAGGATCCAACGCAAGCGCAAGAGCAACGCCCAGATGATGATCGCCTGGGGAGGCTTCCTGACCCTCCTGTTCCGCTGGATGATGCGCCCTTACATCGATCAGGAGAAAACCATCATCCAGGAAGCGGTCCTGGAAGTCCGGCGCACGCAGGCCTCGGTCAACTACGCCCGCCGCCAGCAGATCGAAAGCCGGATCGGGATCCAGGACGAGCAGCTCCGGCGATTGCAACTCCAGAACGCCCTCCTGGAACGTCAGCTAAAACTCCTGGGAGGCACCGCCGATGACTTCGCTCCCCCGAGCAATTACTAGGTGCAACCATGGACGGCTATATTATCATCAACGCCCACGGGCAGCATCTAACACGAATGCAATGGTGGGGGTGGTTTGCCTCGGCTTGGGTATGGTCTGAGAAGCAGAAGGATTACATCCTGGCTCACTGCTTCGCTTGGACATTCAAGCCCACCCACATCCAGCGCGCTCGCCTGGAGCACGGCCGGGTCGTCACCGAAGGCGATCCGGTAGCGATCCAACAAAACAAAAGCCCCGTCAACTGACGGGGCTTTTTTGATTCTCCTCACCGGGTAATTTCCTGGTCTCGCGTATCCGCACGTTGCCAAGGATCTCATCATACTCCGCCCTCTCACGCGGGGAGAGTTTCTCGATATGATTCTGGATGGCGCCGTGCAGGAGGTTGCGCGCTGGGGTGGCATACTCTCCCCCGTTACCGGTCAGATACCCGATTGCGATCAATTGGATTCGCATCGCGTCTGTCACCTGTAGGGAGAGCTGGGCCGGGAAGTCTTTCGATAGCTTGGGCATGGCACAATTATATAACAAACCCCATCGAATGGGAAGACTTCACGCCCTAACCCTCCTGTGTCTCTTCCTGGGCACAACGTGGGCATTGTAGCGCACGACCGCCCGGCGCACGATCACAAGCAGGCGCGCCCGGTTTGGGAGCTCGCTAACATCATGATTCTCTACCCCCTCAGTTTCCTCTCCGCGGTGCCCACCACGCGCCAGCACCTGGGCGGCCAGGGCAATTTTCCAGTGAGGCCAGCGTGGGCAGACCTTATCCAATACCTCATGATAGATCGTATTGAGCTTCGCCTTGCCGCGCCGCGCCAGGCGTATATAACAAATGGGGTGGTTGTAGGAATTTATAGCGCAGGCGTCCTCGGGGTCCTCCCCCTCGATTGCCAGCCACTGCTCGCGTGAGACCCGAAAAATATACGGCCAGCCCAGCTCCGCCAGGACACGATCATAAACGCTTCTCCTAGGCCGTTGCCGGGAACTGCGCTTCAAGTCCATATTCCTTGTGCCACAACAATCCTTCAGCCGCGTGGAGAGAGCCATCGAATCCCTTGTCGAACTCCCAGACGTTGGGATCCGCAAGGCTGCGATGGATACGAACTACCACCCCGTTCTCACACTCATCCGTAACGATAACCATTTCCTTTTTATGATGCTTGTCCCCCAGGTGCCATTCCCGGAAGACGGACCCGGCCCACAGGTCGGGAACCTTCTGAGCCATAAGTGAGTCGAGTTTGTTTTCCTTCTCATAATACCCATGAGCAAACCCGAGAAGGACTTTCCCGTAGGGGTAGTATTTCCGCCCGATCGGGCGGGCATCTATACTGACGTTTGGATTTTTATGGAACCATGAAACCAGGGTGTCTCCAAAATAGAACAGGCGTTCTTCGTCGTGGTTACCCTTGATGATCAGGATATCGACTGGGGCGATGGCGGTCATGTTCTCGATTGCCTGCACGATCATCCTCTTTCCCAGAAGATAAGTTCTCTGCCAGCGCGGGTCCTCCCTTTGCGGCGTACCGTGGGCGGTCATATTCTCCGAGTTGTTCACGTTGAAAAAATCGTTGCCAATCGGGAAGAGGAACCTTTCCACCGGGTAGGGTTTTTCCAATAGTTTGTTGATCGCCCGTTCTGCCTTTTTCACGAACAGATCGGGGCTCGAATCTACCCCTGCCTCCTCCGCGTCCACCAGCCTCCCCAGGTGCAGATCCGGCATCATGATCTCATACAGAAACCCGTCCTTCAATTTCGGGTACCTGATCCGCTTGTATCTCGGGGCATAAGCGAGGGCTTGTTTTTTGATCAGCTCCACCTCATTACGGGCTTTGATCTCAAGAACCTTCTTTTCCAGGAACACCTTGACACTAAAAAGGGGCTTGATCAGGAGTTTCCCGCTGTCTCTCACCATTCCACGCGTCACATGACCATTGGTTACATGCCACTCCACCTTACGATCCTTGCGGTAGCCTTCGCTCTTGCCATAGATCACCTTGGTGATCCGCCACTGCTTTTCATCAACCTTCAGGAACTTCAGGAGCTGCTTGTCACTCATGATGCGCGGGACCTGGTAGGATACCTCGGCTGTATTGTTGGCTCGGTTCTCGGTGGTCGTTCCCTCGAAGTCTCCCCCGAGTTTCATCCGTGTGCGCTTGTTGTTCACTGACGCAAAGGTTCTTCCCAGTTTAGCGGCGATTTCGTAGTCTGAAAGACCTTCTGCTACTAACTTCTTCAACCTTGTGAGTTCGTTGGGGGTCCAGGGCTTGCTCACTTGACTCCTATGTCTGCCTGTATGGGCTGGGGATCGGCTCACTCTCGCCCAGCCTGCGCAATGTTGTAAGCGGGCGCAGGACAGGCCCGTATCCATGGTTTGAGACCAGTGGCAAAAAAGAGTAGGGCTTATTGTCACCGGTCCACGGGTAGAGGCCGCCATGCGGGAAGGGCACCACCTCCCAGGAGGTATTCATAATGTTGCAGACCACGAAAAGCCAGGGATGGGTCTGGGGGGTGATGGCATAAATGGAGATATCCGCCTCTTCCACCGAGCGGGGATACGTGCATCCAGGCTTGAGGGGGATGGGCGCCCGGGAGTCGAAGGTCAACACATTCAGAGAATCGCCCTCTTGTACCCCGGTCAGGACGTTGTGCAAACAGGTGCGCACCTTATCGGTCTGGGGGTCTTCCCCATCCGCATCCTCGCCGGTCAGGTAATTGTGGCGCGGCGGGAATCCCTTCCCGGCATTGAAGAACGCCGCCCCGGAGCCAAAGAGATTGCAGACCGCCTGGATGGTCATGTTGTAATTGACCGCCCGGACGAAATACTGCAACTGCTCATCGAATTTCGCGTGGGGGTCGTCTTTCAGGATCACCACCGCGGGGTCGGGAGGCGTGTATTGCTGCCCCACCATGGTTTCCCACAAAGGCGGACGACCGGAAGAGACGACCACCCTCTGGTATTTACTACCTTCGATGTACACGGTATCCGGGATCATAGGACCTTCTGGAACTTCTGCTTGTCGCTCATGTCCTCCTGGGTGGCGATGTAGAGGACATCCGGCAGGGTAGCGGGAGGAGTCGGCAGAGGCGGGGGTTCGTCCGGGATCGTCACGACCTTCCAGCCAATGTATTGCTGATTGGAACCGGCGCTGACCCATAGAGTCGCCGTCACCTCTACCCCGTTGATCTCGGTCAACTTCAACCACTTCCCGGCCGTCTCGGGATAGACCGCCCGGATAGTCGAAGCCTTTGCAAGGTAATTGCGATTGTTCCAGGTGCCGGTTGGGAACTCAGTTCCCGGGCCTGTGCGCAGTAATACGTTGTCCTTGGCTGTGCCTTCAATGATCTGTGTCATCGTTCCTCCAGTGGGCGGGGCGCTGGCGCCCAGCCCGAAGCGTTTACTGTAATCTGCCATGCTGCAGCAGTACCAGTTCAGATCGATCTCTTTGGAACTCACCCCGTAGAACGCGCCGTCTCCGCTCGAGGTGTACTGCCAGAAGAGCAGATCGTCCTCTGTCCAGGGCAGTGGCACGCGCACCACGCCCATGGCGGCGTACCAGGCCAGCCACAGCGGAAATCTCTTGAAGAATGGATTATTCCCTACCCGGGAGGTCCACCAGAAGTAACCGGTGTAAATGGCGATGCGGCGATCAGGCAGACCGGAGAGCCTCTGGAACTCCTCGAGGAAGATCCGCATATGCTCGGGCTTCCCATAGGGTCCGCCGTAATTCTCCTCGAAGTCCGCCACGTGGACCAGCTCCCCCACATCATCCTTGAGCAGGGACCACCACAGGGCAGCCTGCTTTTTGGGATCCTCGCGGCTGTCAAAGAGCCAGTACGAGCCGCGCGGTATGCCAGCCGCCTTCGCCTTCAGCCAGTTGACCTTGAACTTGATGTCTTCCCAGAACCTCTGCCCGGCCCGGATGATCACCCCATCCACCATGGGTTTCATTACCAGGAAGTTGATCTCATCCTGGTAGTATGAAACATCCGGGAGCCTCACCTGGGTCTGGATCGAGATGGGTTGATAAACAAAACTAAGGACGGGTTTTCCCGCTCCGGCGCTCATGCCCGGACGTTCCCCCTGGATCCTGCGGAAAAGTGTGCTGGGGTTCATGTCTTCGCTTTTGCCTTTTTAGGAGGCCTGGTAATCTCTTTCCCGCTGTGAAATTGCTGGGTGACCAGGCGCATGTCCTGGACGGCACTTACAATATAGGACTGGAGTTGCCCGAAGGAAGCGATCAGAACCGCCATGCGTTCGTTGCCGATCGCCTGGTTTCCTGCCATGAGCTCGATGGCCTTGGTGGTGCGCTCCTCCATGTTACGGCGGTGCTCCTGTTCGCGCTTCTCCTGCTCCAGCTTCGCATCCAGGAGGGTTTCATCGGCTTTACGCCTGGCGTTGGCTTCCCTCTCTTCCCGTTCCAGCTTCTCGGCGCGTTCCTTCGCCCGGGTCGGGAATACCCTGTCGGTCAGGAATACCCAAAGTTTGGGGAAGAACTTATCCAATACCCACAGGATGAGTACACCCATCCATCCATATGTACGTGCGTCGATCAGGAATGTTTCCATGATGATATGGAAGGGCAGGCGTTGCCGCCTGCCCGTTGGGTTATTTTACAGGGAAACGGGGGTTGACCGTGAACATCGCGGCCGCGCGTGATCGCTGGAACGCAACCCGGATGTAACCGAGGGTGGTCAGGACCGCCAGCAGGACATTCAACCCGATCATCACGTAGATGTCATACTCGGCCGGTACCACGTCGATCAGCCCCTGAAGCTGCAGGATCAGGAACTCGGAGACACCCACTGCCAGCGCCGCGCCAATGCCGCGCAGGTCAAGTTTGGCGACCTCAAACACCCACTGCAAGCCGAACGTCACCCCGAACAACACCAGGGCATTGATCGCCAGCTTGAGTTCGATCGGGAGCTGGACTGCCTGGGATGTGGCAATCGCACTGGGGGCCGGCGTGCAGGCCGTCAGTGCAAACAGACCGATCATTACCAATGTCAGCAGGAATGGGAATACCTTTTTCATGTGATCCTCCGTTAGCCAGAATAGGATTTACGTCCTCAATTATACCCCGGTCTGGAACAGATTTTCTATGTTCTGTCAATACCCTGACTTCGCTGAGGATCTCCTCGGCCCGGGTCGGCATCTGGCATCTTTGGTAGCAGAGCGCCAGGACGCGCAGCCCTTCCGGGTCGGGAATGTTTCTCAACTCGAGGTAGACATCGTTCAACCCCGTGCAGAGGTTGAACGCGACCGCCTGCTTATCTTCCTTTGAGACTTTTTTCATATCCTTCTCCTAGCCAGAGAAATACGAGTGCTATATTGGCTATCCGAAATACCTTTACACCTTTGCGATATTCATGCCTTCCTTGAAGGCAATATTCAAGCGCGCCATATCTTCGTCTGTGCCTCCCCGATCTGGATGGTGTACCAGAGACAGAGCTTTATAGGCGCTTCGGATCGCGTCGCGCTTTGCGTCCACCTTTACGCCCAGGATCACAAACCAGGGGTCTTTCCCATCCCCCAACAGAAGGGCAGTATCGTCAGGGGTTGCCAGGAAGCCGTTGAAAATTCGGTCGAACTCAATATCGAAGGAGGTTTCAACGATATCCTCAGAATACACCTCCAACGCACGGTACAGGTATTCAATCTGCAAGCCAATCACCCGCAGGTTGTCCAGGGAGTTCTCGTACTTCGTGCACTCCCGGACATAACGCTTCCCTGCTCGGTCGAAGACGATCTTCACGCCACCACCCATCACGTCCTGCTCGATCCGCAGACTGGTGGCACTGATTTTTGTCATGACCCTCTGCAAGTCTCGAACTGTCGTGGCTTGTTGCGCCACAAATCTACGTTTCATTTTTTGCTCCTCCAATTTAGATAATTCCTGTACGTTTTCTCGATCAACTCTTCCCTTTGTCCTCTTGCCAGCCCATTCCACCAGGCTCGGGCCGGACTCAGCGCGCGCTGGGGCGTGGTTACCTTGACCGCGCGAAAGACCCGCTTGCACCTGGTACACATATCCCGAAGCCCCAGACGCTGCCGGACTCCCCGGTCGGAGGGTTCATAATCCTGATACCCGATCTTGAACGCCAGCCCGGGGTCCAGGCGCCCGTCTTCTGTGCGGATGTTCAACTTCTCGCAGACCACCATCCAGCGGGTAAGTTTTCCCTTGATTTTCTTCTCTCGATTTTTGCGGATTTTCCTAGCCAGGCGATTCGTTTGTTTTGACTGCATTTTGCCCTTTTGGGTATAGATGGGCAGGAGAACCCCTGCCATTTGTCTCAGTTCTTTTACGGGGTGTAAAGGTACATCCAGGTCATGGCTCCACAAGACGAGCCAGGACTGTCATTCCTGCCGCTCGAGGGATGAACTTCGCGCGCTCTGGTATATCCATCCAATCGGAGAGCACCTTACCGCCCCGCTGAAGGTAACCTATCATGTCCCGCACCGTCTTGACTCCGTTGGGGACAAAGGCGCGCGTCCAGGTGTTGTTCCGGCCGTGCTCGATGAAAAGCCATAAATCATTCATCGTATTTCTCGTCCTTGTAAAGAAGGTTAGCCATCCGCAGGAACTCATTGTGAGCGCGGATCACCTTGTAGACGATGAACAAAACAGCGAGAAGAGCGATAATCCACCACATCATTCCTCCGAACATTTGTTCTTAGTCAGGTAGTCGGCGTTGACCCAGGCGGTACCGTCTTCGAATAGGATCTCCGCCCAGCCATCCTGACACTTTTCGGTCAGGGTCACAGAATCGCCGTGGTATAGGTATCCAATCACTAGTTTATCTTCTCCGGCACTTTCTCGAACGTTCAACGACCTAGTGGCAGTAACCTTTGCCTGCCTAGTGGCAGTCGGTCTTGGTGTCCTAGTGGCTGACATTACCCTAGTGGCTGTTGGATGCGCGGTGGGAATATCTACCAATACAGACGACTCAACTCGCAAGTTACAAGCAAGCGCCGCTGCCACTAGGATCAGAGCAAGAAAGTAAATTCGGTGCATTAGTTTTCCGCTAGGCTAGTGGCTGAATATCAAAATCCAATCCATCGGCGGTTTTCTTGACACTGACGTGTAAGTTTTCAGCCACTAGGTATATCTTAGTGGCTGAAAACTTACTGCCACTAGCCTCATATTCAAATATTTCCACTGCCACTAGCCCGCCTGCCGTCTGGAAATCCGACAAGGCTCCTGCCACTAGGCCAGCTTTGGATCTCAATACTTCCAACTCCGCACTCTTCCAGGTCTTGGAAGAGCCGCTCTGGGTAGTGGCACTTGTGGCCTGTGGTAACAAAGTCTCGGACTCTGGCGATTCCATATTCTCCGAGTCTTGCAACTTTGTCAAATCTTCCGATGTATCCGCCTTTGACCCTGGTCCTTTGCCCATTTTCATAGGTTGCCCATTTTCCATGATGAACGCCTTTCTGACAATCGAACTCAATCCATCGTTTTTTGAACTTCTCCCGACTGCCACTAGGTTTGTTGAAGAGGTTTTCGATCACTTCCTGGTCATGCTTCCTGTCAACTTTTCCTAGTGGCAGATGTTTTTCTTCTGCCACTAGGCTAGTGGCTGGCTTATCCGACCTAGTGGCAGTCTCCATTTTTCCAGGTATAGGTGCCGCCTCCGCCTGATCGAATGACGGGACGGCTACTGAGGGTTTCGTTGACCGTTCCCAGAATGGACTTGCTCTGGGTAGAGCTCGAAGAACAACTTCCGCATATTCTTTCCAGAGATGTGTAGACGACCGGATACTTCCTGCGCAAACTGCTGGTAGGTTTTGTTCGTCCAGCGCGCCTGAGCCAGGCTGATATCATTGATTCCCATGGCATTCAAAAAAGCATCCATGGTGTACCATTCCTGGATAGAACTATTGTTCTGTTCTCGCGCTGCGGGTTGAGTGCCGATTGGTTGAGTGCCGATTGCTCTGTCCCCATCCAGATCGCGCCCCAGATGAACCTCTTCCTGGTGGAGACTTCGCCCGGCTTCAATAGCTGCCAGGGCTTCGGCAGAGGAGATCAAGCCTTTCTCCACAAGCCTTTCGAAGGCTTCGATCTGCGCGGCCTGCAATCGTTCTGCAGCGATCTGCCGGATAGCATCCATGCGCGTCTTGTTGTCAAGTTCGCGTTCGCGCTCCTTCTCCCTCATGATCCGTTCGGTCGCGGCTGATTCAGATGCCAGGGCGTAGATCGAGAACAGGAATGTATAAAGCACGATCAGGACTGGGATCGCCACGACAACCCACTTCTGGGCAGCGGGGGGGATGTTCACGAATTCGCTGAGGAAAGCAATATTGCTGGCTACAACCGTACCGCCTGCAATCCCGGTTCCAAGGATACTCAAGCCCGCAATGACCATGGCAACGATCATTGTCCATTCCTGCTTGTTGTTGCTCTCCTCGCGCGTGAAGAACTTCCATTTGGCAATCGCAAACGCTACTTCCGTCACGCCAACAAAGGCAATCAGGTACACGATCGCAAGCAGAACATGGCCAATGTCTGTATTGAAGTGAATGTAACTTCCGGCCGGGTCATCCACCAATTGAGGGGATAGGCCCATATAGATCCCGAGCGTTCCCGTGAAGAGGGCGGAGATCAGAAGGAACACATAGACATACCAGTAGTTCTTCCATTCCGTCTGCCAGTTCAAGCCGCGCGTCTTTTCAGCGTTCTTCTTCTCGTTCTGCTTTTTCAGATCCGAGACCAGGGTGGGGCGGGCCAAGTGGGTTTTGATCTGTTGATCGATCTTGTTCAGTCGCTCATTATCATAGAAACCATTGCTTTTATTTCTCATTTCTTGCCTCCAGATTTATTTTTTGATTCCTGCTTTCGATTCACGAATCCAGGATCGTGCGGCGGCGGGCGTTGCCCGACATCGGACGGGTTTCCGAAGCCGCAAAACGGGCAGCCATCAGGACTCAAGGCGTGTTCGTAACGACGGTGACAATTCGGGCATGTTGTATCAAAATGCGGCGAGGGTTTCAATCCTGAAAAAATTCCAAACATGTCACCTCACTCTCTCCCATTCCACACAGCCGTCAACCGCGCAAGCCAGCTCTCCGACCTCTGTTCACGCGCATCAACTGTTGCCTTGGCTTGCTGAAAAGCCGCATGGATACTAAGCCTTTCGGCGTCCTCGTCGGTCAGGTCCTCGCGGCGGTGCGGAAGTTGCGGAAAGTCGGGCGCCAACATTTCCTCGTTCGTAAACCTACGACTCTTCCAATAGTTTTTATTCATCATGGTGTCAATGTTTCTCCTTCTGCGCATCGAACGCGTGCGCAACTTCTCGGGTCATGTATTTTCCCCTACGCTTGACGATCAACCCCATGCCCACCGCGCGCTTCAGGTACTTGATCACAGTGGCTTCCTCTCCGGTCTGATCGCCTCGATCTTCACTTCCACAGATCCACCTTTCACGATCCTGCCGATCGAATAGGTGGTGAACTTCACGTTCCCGTCGTCCACGCCCAGGGCCTGGAACATCCCATCCCGGTAGCTTTTGAAGGCGCCAATCAGGTTGTCATCATCTCGCCGCCTGTGATCGGGAGGGCAGAAGGTCAGGAACAGGTGCAGAGGGGTTTTATCGGGGACGTGCAGCCCGGCATCCTTGGTCAGGTAGTACCCGGTATTGCGTGCCATCTGCCGCACATCCGTGATCCAGCGCCGATCTCTCCTGCCGTTCGGAGAGAGCCTCCGGTCAGGGAAGGGGAGAGTTACTGTGTTGTTCATGCCAGCGCCTGCTCGATCTCGCGCGTCAGGAGGCCGGCATAGGCATACTCGAACTGCGCGCGGACAGTCTCGCCATGCCTGCGCCACTTGTCCTGCTCATCCACCTTCATGTGTACGAAAAGGATACACTGGACGAGCAGAGCCTTTGCCTGCTGCTCCCCGAGGTGCCACTTGGACTGCAGCTTGTTCAGAGCCTCGTCGCAACTGGCTTTCTCAGGCTCCGAGAGACCCTCGCGCCACTCATCGTACAACCTGGCGCGCGTGGCGTCGTGGCGGTCCTTGCGCAGGTACTTATCGTAAAACACTTTGTCGTATGCCATGGTCAATCCTTTCTCTCCACCAGGACGATGGGGACGGGCTGGGTATAGGGATACTCGATCCCCGTCTCTGTCTTGATAGCTACGCACCTGGGCTTGTTTGTTTGAGCGCGCCCCACAATGCGCATCGGTTCCCCGCAGATGTAGAGCAGGCAGGTGGGATCACGCTCCTCGATTACGGTCACGATCTTCGGGTTGAAGGGGGATACTTTTACAGCCATGTTCATGGAAGCCTACCTTTTCAGATAAGGACGCAGGTCGCTGTCATCATTTTTGATAATCTCGCCCTGCGATAATCTTGAGTAAATCCAAACCGGGAGGTCGCGCGGATCCCCGTTCATCGCCAGCATAGTTCCGGCTTTCTGGTCCTGCGCCAGGCGGTAGCGTCGATCAATCAGGTCTGTAATCTGCTCTTCCACCCAGGGTGTCCACTTGACCTTATCCAACTCGTCAATCGCCAGGAACGGCACGGTGCCAAATCGTACAATGCGGTCGTAAGCCGATGCGTTCTTGATGTCGCAGGTATCCGTGAACGCATCGCGGATATAGGAGATCAGGTCAAAAGCTGTGATATACACTGCTTCCATTCCAACGCCCACCAACGCGTTCACACAAGCCTGGAGTGCCACTGTTTTTGCATTCCCGCTGGTGCCATGGATGACCAGAGTACCGACCGGTCGATCCAGGAAGAGCGCGCAAGCCTCGAGCATGACAGCGGTCTGAGGCCTGCCTTCCGTCTTGATGTCCGCGAGTCTCAAAGCGCGCTCGGACTCAGTAAGGCCCGAGAGCTTCTGCAGACGTTCGGCATCCTCGCGCGCTTTACAGGAACATCGGGATAACTTCCCAAATCGAGGATCTCCGATCGGAAGGTCCAGACGTACAAATCCCGAATCACCGCAAGTTTCACACACTGGCGTTCTGCCTGGCTGCGCGCTCGGCAAGGATTTCGGTGGCAAGAGCCCGACTGGCGGCATCTTGCTCAGGACTTGATGGATTGTCTGTTTTCCTGCTCTCATGTTTTACTCCGTTCGTTTTGATTGGTTTCCAGCTCTTCCCGTGTTTTTTACGGTTTGATAGGCACTTCTTGAGGTAGTTGAAGCTTCTGGCGTTATTTGAAACAGCTATATCAATTGCCCAGGAGATCCAATTCGGGCCATCCGGTTCGTTGTAGTAGCTGTCAAATTCGTATCCCAGTTTCGTTGCTACCAGGGGAGTAATGGGTTCGATGTTGGATTCGTAGAGTTTTATGATTTTTGCGAACTCATTATCTTTAGAGGATGGTTCAGGGGAGGTTATGGATGGTTCGGGTAAACTGGCTTTACCACCCCGGTAAACTGGGTTTACCTTTACTGGTAAACTGGCTTTACCACCCTGGTCAAATGGCTTTACCAGCCTTTCAGGGGAAATATCGTAATTATTGGTCTCTCTTGGAGACTCTCCGACGAAATTTATGAAAAGGTGATATTGGAGGGCTAGGACAGCACTGATAACTGTCGGCCGCTCCAAGTTCGTTTTCAATTCAAGGGTGGAAACAGACGGGTAGGCGCCTTTTCCATCGTCGTTTGAATGATCGGCAAGAGCCAGCAGGACTGCCTTGCAACTTGATCCCGTGGTTGCGAGTTTCCTAATCTCCGGGGTGTCCGATCTTTCGAGAATCTTCTTGGTTTCCTTGTCCCTTTTGAATGGGTACACTATCGCCTCATATTCCACCCTCTTCGGGAATCTGTACTTGAAAACCAAAGACATCAGGCCGATGCTCATTAGAATCTCCTAAGCGCGCGCAAACTCCCTCTTGAAAAAGAGGGTGGAAGTCGTTATACTAAAAAATAAATATTTCCCGCTCGCGCGGTTGTATGGTAAAATAGGGGAGAGGGATAGATAATAAATAGGCATTTGGAACCCTTATGGGTTCTTTGCACCCTTCCGTCATTAGTCTGGTCAGGACGCCGATGACGGAAGGATTTTTTATTTCTACGGGTCGAACACCTCTTCGATCGTGCTGGCACCCAGCCACTGGGCAGTGGCTATCAGGGTGTTGTACTGAGTGTTGCCAGCTCTGCCAGTGTGCCATTTCTTGTTTGCCAATCCGTAACTCATGATCCTGGTAGCTTCCATGGCTTTGGCGAACTGGGTGGAAGTGTAGAGACCTTTTTTCATGGCCCATCCCTGAAGTTTGTTTTCAGGTTCAGGAGGCTTGTCGCTACTCCGCTGAAGGTAAGTCATAAGGTTCATGTCTGATTATACGCGCAGAGTCTCAAAAAAGTCAATAGGGTGATAGGAGCAAAAATAACAAATCCCTTACAAACTCGGAGGGGTGCCGGAGGAAAAGGGCACTTTTGTGTGGAACACATTTTTGGGGTTCCACGATTCTCTGGCTAGGAGGATAATAAAAACCTCCGGCCACCCTCAGAACCTGCAAGGGATCTGATCCTTGCGCCCTTTATTCCTTTCGCGGGGGCCACCCGCAATATTCATTATATGCAAGAGTTTGGAAGAGTCAATAGCTTTTCGAAGATTGGTATAAAAGTCGATCCCCGGCCTGCTCACGACAGGTCGGGGATCTCGTGGCTTAGGAGCGCAAGTGATCGCTAGTCACCACTTGCACTGGATTCTATCACAGTCTCCAATCCTCCAGAGGTTTGTTTTCCAACATTTTTTTTACAGCATGGATGATGTCTATGTCTGGGCCGTCCTGAAACCTGTTCTTTAGGTAGGTCTCGAACTTTCTCCAGGTGACCTCATGGGTGTATCCAGAATGGACGAACGTTTGAAAATCCTTCGATCTCTTTACAAATAGATCGGCTACGATGTTCAGCGCCTGGTTGCGATCAAACTCGCCTGGCACCCTGCTCAACCCGAATTCTTTTTTTAGATAGGTCTCAAACTTCCGCCAGGTGATATCGCCTTGCCATTTATTCTCTGCGAATTCCCTGAACTCAGGGATGTGTTCTGAAAAGGCCTGTGCGATCTCATTCAACGCCTTGTTCCGAATCTGTGTTTTTTCCTTGTTTGTTAGTGCCATTCAAATCTCCATGGTGATTATAAAGTAGTTGTGCAATTTTTACAAGGTTTTGCACAACCAAAATCCCTTGACGATATTGTACAACCGTGTTACCATTTCGTTCGGCTAAGGAGATAAAAAATGGCACACACCTTGAATGGCAAACTCACGGGCCGCGCGGCGGTCACACAGAGGGCGGACGATAAGGCTCACATCCTGTCGATCGGTGAAAAAGTGGATATCAACGGTCTTCGGGCTCGTCTCAGGCAAAAGGAAAAGGATGCCATCGCGCGCTGCGTCAAACTGGAAGAAGCGAAGGATTTTTACGCCTGGTACACCCCCCAGGATAAATCCATCTCCGAGCGGGTCGAGCTTATCGAGAATCGGATTGCGGAGCTCGAGTCAGCGGCGCGCTACACGATTGTGGATGGACTGGTTGGAACCGAGTGCGCGGACATCCAAAAGATCGCAGACACCGCCGAATCAATTCAAGTGGATGTCTAAGCGTTATACAAAGACGCTATTTTACTCGCCAACACATACCTGGAGATTTTGAGGCCGGCGTGTGAGAGGCTTGATTTCTACGCCCTCACCTCTGTAATTGTTATGGATGATGCGGCTACTCCGCCCAGCCGTCTCCCGCTCGCGTTGCCGTTGAACGTCAGGGTCGCCGCAGAGCTGGGTCCGGATCGTACTTTGAACGTAGTTGCCGATGTGGTTCCAGCCGTCATTTTGTGTCTGAATGTGATGGTCAGGGAAAAATTGGCACCCGGAACAATTTGAAACGCCGCAGCTAGCGCATTGACGCCCAGGTCTTGAAAAAGCGCCACGATCATCGTCACCGCCGCGCTCAAAACCCCAATAAAAGTTACATCGACATAGAGTATATTGTTGGCATTGGTGGGGGTGATGGCCAGAGACATATACTGGTCTCCCTCTCCACCCTGCGGGATAGTGTCATCGAAAGGAATAGTAGTGGAACCCGTAGCGGTTGCGCCGGTTTGTGTATTTACTATCTGAATAACTCTACCCACTTTGTTCACGTCCGCGCTGTAATTTTTTCCGCCGATCGCAAGAACTTCCAGATCACCGGAAACAGGAACCCTCGTTGGATATTGGGAAATTTTAGGCATCTCTCACCTCTTCTCTATGTGCAATGCCGCGCCGCACAATTTCACCGGCGCGCTCGTCAGGCAGTCGTATAACTCGGTGTACTTCGCCTCCCGACTGTAGAACGAACGGAATATTTCGGGCATAATATCAATGTTTCCATCCGCCAGCAGGTACAGGTTCGCATATAGCTCCTCCTGCGGAGAACTGAATCTTTCCACGCCCAGAAGGGTGTAGTCCTTACTGTATGCGATCATCCCTGGCTGCGCCAGGATTGCGGAAGTGAAGGGCTCGGGCAGGAGTTCGGGGGAATATTTTATGCTGTTGTACATGTACAAAAGAACTGCCGTGCTGAATTCATCCGACCGGGAAGGGTATCCCAGATCGTCGTCCATCATGTGTCCGATCTCATGCAGACATAGCGTGTCAGATTCGCAATACAAGACCCCGCTCCCTTTGGCGTAGAACGAATCGCCTCCCATTGAAACGGGGACAGCAAGTAGTAAGACTAGAATAGTCAACGCAGTAATGATAACAAACTTTTTCATCGTACCTTCTTTTTTGTCCTCTCGAACCTCTCCAGGAGATCCTTCATCTTCTGTTTGCTGCCCTTCTCGCTCTCCGCGAAGGCTTCGACAAACTCGTCCAGGGTGGGTTTCAACTCCGAAGGACCCACGCAGTCCGCCAGGTCTTCTTCCGTCAGGTCGGGGAGGGATGGGCATACCAGGACGTTTCCAACTTCAACATGAAAATCTCCATAGTTCTCAGGATTCAGATTGAATTTCTTGGCAAACTTTTCGCCGTTGAAACTAGGAGGAATAACTATTTTCATGCTAGACCTTTTTGTCATCTTGCCAATGCAAGGTAAAAACTGGGGACTTTATAATCAAGATCTACTCCGGTCTTTTGAAATATAAGGATTTTTATGGTATCTCCTGCGTCTAGAGGCGTAACAAAACTAATGGCATGATGTTGTGCCTCTAGCAGCACCGAGGGCATCCCCAAACCCCGACCCGAAAGTGCTGCCCCATTTACAGCTATCCCAATTTGCAGTTCGACCCCCGCAACGCTTGGGAAGAACCAGTAGCCTTGCACCTGCCCGACCCATATTCCTCCCAACCCTGCAGGAATTGTTGCCAGATTTGTCGCCGTATTGTAAATTCCCCATTCGTTATCTCCCGAATCTACTGTATCGAAAACTAGGTCTGTTACTGTGTTATGAGGAATAGTTTGAGATCCATCTCCCTTATATGTGTACATGGAGATTCCCTTGGCTCCAGTCCAGGATGGCGGGTCGGGAATGATCCAGCGCGAGAGGGTAGAGTCGTAGTACATCCGCACGCGCCCAGTAGGGAAGACGACAATGTTCTGCCCGGATGAATTGATGATCCTGTTTGCGGCCGTCGAGGAGGCGCTTTCGTTTGGGAACGTGATCTTGAAATCGGAAACATTATAGAACTCCAGGAAGCGACCCTTCTTGCCCTTGGTGATCCCTGTAATAGAGATATTGGCAGTGGCATTCACCCGCAACACATCGTAATACCCGGGGTCGTAGTTGTTCTGGCTGGTTGTCAAAGTGGTCGGCGTGTGCTCGTTGGCAATGTCAAAGAGTGGGCTGTCGCCAGTCACATCCCGCCGCCACTTTTCCAGGTTCAGCACCTTGCGCACCAGTTGGTGGATCGTGCTCTTGTATTGATCCTGTAGCTTTGGCATTATTCCGATTCTCCGATCGTGTTGCGCCCGGTGATGGTCTCCACGCCATTCTCGTTCACGCCAACATACACCACTACGATCTCGCAGTCGAACAGTTGTTCGGCATACCAGACGTTCACCAGGTCTCCCAGATCCCAGTCGATCCCGTACAGGCTTTGCGGCACATCTTCACTGCCCGGGATATTCAGGAAGGTAGCGAATAGCTCCTCCACCGGCTGCCCTTCCTTGAGTTGCGCCGCGCCTACGCTGTCCAGTTCGGTGTCGTCCACCTCGTAGTTGGCCTCGAAGATCGCCTCGCAGCGATTCCAGCGGGAGGCGTGGATGCGCGGGTCATCGTCCACCACCACCGTTTCACGACTCTCGCCCCGGCCCGAACCCTTGACGATGATCGAGTTCTTCTCCTCGAAATGGCTCTTGGAATAGAATGGACCTTTCAGGTTGGAGTTCGGCACACTGAACAGGAGTTTGTTCCTGCGGTCTATACCGCGCAAGTCGGCAAAGGTCTGGAACTGGAATCCAATGGCGTTCTTGCCACTGCCTGAAGTTTCGTCCAACAGAGGCAGGCTGTCCTCGTCCAGGATGGGCTCGCCGGTCTCCTCGTCCAGGATGTAAATTTCAAAACCACGCAGGTCACGCGGCACAATATCGAAGTAAATCCTGCGGTTGTTGAGCGGGTCGTCCTCGAACAACTGGAAGGAAGTATCCTTCAGTTCCTTCAGGACATCCAGCACGTTCCGGTCTGCGAATCTGCGGGAGATCGATGTACCCAGCGCGAGATCCTCCTGCACACTGAATTCGATTTCCGGATAAGCCCGGTCGTTGGTCTGTGCGCCATCCTTGTCCACTGCGCTCCCGAAAAGCATCTGCTCGCGCACGATGGCTTTCATCATGTCGTCAATTTCGTCGGTCTTGGCAGTGTAACTGGTGCCAGCCGCCTGGATGATCCAGCGCCGCGCCAGCAGGTCGATCGGACTGCGACCGAAGAACTCTATGATATCCATGCTGTCTGTCTCACGCGTGTATATCTTGGGTTCCCGCAGGAGGTAAATCCCTTCCATACGCAGAGGGAAGTCGTCAGCCGGGGAGCGCCACACTTCGATCCTGCGATCTGGGGCAAAGACCGGATTGACCCTTTCCTTGAATTGCCGGTAGGGGAGACCCACCTGGATGGTGCCAAATCCGCTCACCACGCGCGAATAGGAGAAGAACGCCGCGCCTTCATCCGTTTTGTTCAGGAGCGCGATGCGCCGGCCTCTATCATCACATAACCAGAGTTCATAACGACTTGCCACAAATATCTCCTAGGCAGGATTGTACAACCAATCCAGTGAAACGTCAATCATCAGAACTCATCCCCGCGCGCGGTGCTATCAACGCTCCAGTGCCTCGGGATGTAGCTCATGTATAGTTTGGCTTCCAGATCGTCCACCATCAGGGCGGCGATCCGGTTCTCGCCTGGCAGGAGGGTGAAGGCGCGCATGTCCGACCCGGGCAGGACGGAGTAGGACAGGTCTCCACGAATACTCGAGGTCACCTTGCCGCGCCCGAAGTCAAAGAATACATCCTCCCCGTCCAGGATATCCAGGTCAATATACACGCGCTTATGGTTGGTTTGGTTCTCGATGAACTTCAGGAGAGCCGGCCCCGCCACGTATAACTTCGGGTTGGTCTCGGCGCTGCCGGTGTTGTTCACCGTGGTCGATCCCGCCACGTGCAGGGGGGAGTCTGCTCCCAAGTAGATATTCTTGTCCTCATCGTACAGCACGGCATAGATCTCATCGCCCTGCACAATATCGAGGTTCGTCCAGGTCGATCCGTTCCAGATCGCCACGCCCGTGGCGTCCACGCCGCCGGCCTCATCGAAGTCGCCCACCGCGATCACCTCCCCGCTGGCGAGGATGTCCAGGCTGTACACCGTGCCGTTGATCCCGGACCCAAGCGCCACCCAGGTGGAACCGTTCCAGCGTGCGATTCGAAGAATATCCTGGGTTCCCGAGAGCGAGAAGCTGCCCACCGCATAGAGGCTGCCGGAGGGGGAGACTTTCATCTTGTACACCGTGGAGGCGAATCCGTCTCCCATGGTTGTAAAGAGACCGGTCACGGTGTCATATTCAGCGGCGCGCGTCACGACACTGCCCGGGTCTGTGTATTCATCCGTGAACTCCCCGCCCACGTAGATCGTGATCCCGTCTGGGGTAATGGCGAGGGTACGCACGTTGCCATTCAATCCGCCGTAAATCCCAACCACCTGCCAGGTTCCCCCGTCCCAGTAAGCGATCTTCTGCGCGGCCGATGCGCCCGCGGTCGTGAACTCGCCCCCGACATACACCGTTCCATCCGGCGCCACGGCGATGGCGTGACCCGTGGCATTCAAACCCGTCCCCATGGTGTTCCAGGCGCTTCCATCCCAGTAAGCGACGCGGTTGGCAGCCACGCCACCAATGGAAGTGAAGGAACCTGTCACGTACACATATCCATTGGGCGCCACTGCCACCGCGCGGATCTCTCCGTTTGCCCCGATCCCATACTGATTCCACTGTGTTCCGTCCCAATAGGCAATAAAGTTCGTGGGGATCAATGGATCGATGGCACTCACGTCTGAATTAGCGCGCGTAAATAATCCTACCGCAATCACTTCCCCGCGCGAGCCGAACGCCAGGTCGTTGACCGTGTTATTGAAACCGAAGTTCATATTTCCCCACTGCCCATCCAGGCGAGTGGCGATGAAATTGGTCGTATTCCATTCCTGGAAGTCCAGGGCAGTTACCACCTGGTTGTCCTCGTACCAGAACGGCGAGACCGCCAGCAGGCGCAGAGGGAAGGAGTTTATCCAGCTATTCCTCACATCCCAGTCTCCTTCCAGTCCCCCGTCATAGCGCGCCCGGATGTAGAGCGGGAAATCCCCGTCTCCGTACTCCATAAGGAATTCCTGCCCGCCGTGAGTCTTATCCGGCTTGATCAGATCGATCAGCATCTGCCTGAGCTGGTGCAGGAACTCCAACCCATCCGGGCAGGGCTTGACCTTCTTCTGTTCGTGTTTGGCATGAAATGTGAACGTCATCCCGCGCGCCAGGATCTTGGTGTTCTGATAATAGCTTCCGGGCGCGTCGGCATAGGACTGCTGGTTGTTCATGATCGGAGCAACTCCCAGTCCGCCCGCCACGGTCATATACAAGTCCTTCTCTGTCCGCTTCCGGCCAGCCAGTTCCACCCATCTTCCGCCCGCGCGGTTGTGATCTTCGCGGACGGAGACGCTGTTGTGGTCCATGATGTTCCAGCGGCACCCTTCCTGCTCCCCGTCGCAGTAGGTTGTCACGTAGGGCTTGCGTTCCATCTGCGCCCCGTCCACATAGAAGGTGACGGATTTTATCTGGTCGGTCTCCACGATCAGGCGTAAGTCATTGCTGCCGGTGGAGAATCCGGTTACATCCAGGCGCGTCCAGCGATCGGTTCGCAGCGTCACACTTTGGCTGACCCACTCCATTCCTACCGGATTGTCGATCAGGCGGATGCGTACCTCGCCGGTTCCGATCACATAAACACTGACCGTGATAGGATCCGAGATTCCCGCCAGGGCGGTGACGCGGTAGGAGATACCCTCGCCCAGCGCCGCGCCGTTTGTGACCACTTTCAGAGACGCGATTCCGAAGCGGGCGAAGTCCAGAGAGCGAGTCAAGGTGGATCCATTCGCCACCCAGCCGGTTGTGTCGTAGCGCGCGGACGGGTTCTTGATATAGTTGGTCGTGCCTTCCGGCGAGAGAATTTTCAGGTTTGCCATCTATGCACCCATAAGGCTTTCCAGCATATTGAAGTCTTGGATGATCGATTCGGTCGGCGCGCTGGAGTTCACGGTCAGGTTAGCAGTGCGATTGTTGGTAATCGTGTTTCCGCCCGCCTGCGCCGCGGCCATGGAGGAGATGGCGGGCATTGCCACCTGTCCGACCGCGTTCTGCATGGCTCCCACTGCCATGCCCGCTGCCCTCTCGATGCCCTGCGCAAAACCTTCCATGGTTCCAATACCAATCCCTTCGAATAGCTTGGAGGGGGAGTTCATTCCCAGTGCAGCTTTGGCAGCACTGTAGGCAGACATCGCCGCGCGCACTGCCGCCTGAGCCAATCCACCCGCTCCGGCGGTCAATCCCCTGATTATTCCGTCTATGATTCCCTTTCCTAACATTTGCCAGTCGATCCCCCGGATGGAAACGATCATTTTTTGCACACCGATCGAGGCTTCCCGGCCAAGGTTATCAAACCACGCGACTGCATTTGTAATCCATGTCCGCATTCCGAACAGGTTGGTTTGAAAAGCCAGGTAAAGCGCCCCCAGAATTCCGATGACCAGGGCAATTGCACCCACCAGCGGGACGGACAGGACGGCTATTAGACCCGAGACGAGGCTAATCAGCCCGATAATGGTGGCCCCCAGAGTAATTATGATTCCGATAACGATTCCCCAGAGGGTCGAGATCACCTGCCATACCACAAACACGCTCCACAGGACCTCCACCCACTTGACAACATCGTCTTTGTTGTCGATCACGAATTGCATGAACTTTGTGATCGATTCAAGGATCCCGCCGCCGCCCTCTCCTTCTTTCCCAGGTTGCGAGGTAATGTCGTCAAACACCTCCCCGATGATGTCCCAAACGGTCGTCCAGAACTCCTCGATCAGGGGCCCGTTATCTTCCACCCACTGGAAGAACTTGTCCAGCGCAGGGATCAGGGTGTTGTTGATAAAGTCTGCGATCTTCTGGACGGCAGTCAAGATCCCTTGCCCGAAGGTTGCCTGCGGTCCTTCCGCCATCATCTGCTTGTCGAAGGCCGGCACGCCACCGGTTTTCTTTTCCTGACCAGGGAAGAACGTAGCTTTGACCTTATCCGCCACGCCTCCGACGATCACCCCGAGTTCCTTGAAGAACGTCTTGATCCCCGGGCCGTGTTCGTTCAACCAGTCCGCCATCCCTTCGATTGCTGAAACCGCCGAGTCTGCCAGCGATTCGGAGGATGGGATCAGGTCAAACAGGCTGTTGACGATCTTGGAAAGTTCTGTGCCCACCCTTTGGGCGGCGGCAACCATTCGATCCCAACGCTGCGGGTTATCGGTGAAAGAGGAAACAAATGCGGCAACGCGCGCGCCGATCGCATCCAGGACAGGCTTGACGACCTGCAGTCCCCCGATGGACTTGACCACATCCAGAGCGTTATCGTTGGCGGCTTTGAAGGTCTTCGCCATGACTTCGGCCGCGCCCCCAAATTCTTCCTCCACGATCTGCGAGAAGGCTTTCATGAACTCGGTAACGCTGTCCCCGGTCTTGCGGAAGTCGTCCATGTCCTCCATGGCGATTCCGGTGTTTTTGGAGACCCGCTCGAGGATCCTGTTTACCGGCACAAATCCACCGGTTGCCAGGTCGTTCAAATCCCGCTGCATGATCTTCCCAAGCCCTCTCATCTGCCCGAAGTTCTTCATGATCCGGGTGATCTCGACGTTCGTCAGGCCCATACCGGAAACAAAGTCCGAAATGTCCTCGGTCAATTGGCGAGATTCCTGATCCAGGAATCCATAGGAACGCGCCAGGGTGTAGGTATTGGAGATGTCGGTGTTGTCGAATGGGGTGGTGGCAGCCAGTTTCTGAAGCCATTCCAGTTGCTCTTTTGTGACCTGGATGGATTTCTGCACAGCCCTGGTCGCATCCTCCCCCGACGCGATCAAGGCGTTGAAATTCAGCCTCTGCAGCCTGAGTTCCAGGGTCTGAAATTCACTCCCCGCATCAATCGTTGCAGAGATCAACTCCTTTATTTTTGTAACTACAAACTCGATGGCGTCTGCCAGAAGCTGCCCAAGTGCGAATTCTGCGACGTTCAGGATTTCCCGTCCAAAATCCTTGACCGATTCCCATGCAGAGGAGAACGCCCGTTGCAGAAGGGTTTGGCGCGGGCGCAGAGAATCCAGGGCGGAGTTCATCTTGCCAATATCGCCCTGGAACGAGGACAGCCCCTCTACAATTGCCTCAACACCTGCAAGTGGTAGGCTGCTAGTTCCTGCCATGTTTGTTGGATTCCTTCTTCGCCTTGCGGATCTCGGCCTCCGTCTGGAGGTTCTGCATCTGGATGGCGATGCGCCGCCTGGCGATGATCAGAGCCTTCTCCGTTTCGTCCATCTCCATCCAATCCTTTATGGAAATCCCGCGCTCCAGCCGCGCAGTGTGTTCCTCAAAGATCGGAACCAGGTCCGCTCCCAGCTTCCGCAGGCTTACCCCCGCGTTGACCCCGTTCTCCAGTTCGATCTCGGTGATAATGACTTCCCGGTCACCGATCTGTTTGGTCGCTCCCAGGAAAATTCTCGGCAGACTTCACAGCGGACTCGCGCACGCCGTTCAGTCTACCGACCACCTCCTGGATCTTCTGCATGTCTGCTTCGTCCTTCATGGCCACGAACTTGACCCAGGTCAGGTAGCGCCAGCCTTTGTGTTCGGGGTGGACCGGCATCCCCAGCAGGGAGTAATCCGCCAGCCAGTCGTTCTTCTCCGGCGATCCCATTCCCTTTGGGGTGGAGACGATCTCCGTCCCCAGAGAGATCATGGCGGTGACCATGCGGTCTGCGAAGTCCATCTTCCAGGCTTGCAGGCGCTCGATGTAGCCCGGGTCGTCCGGATTCTCCATCTCGCGTCCCATTTGCTGCATGAACACCGTGGGAGGTTCCGGGCGCGGGAAGGCTGACATCACCGCCACCAGAATGACCGGGTTGGTCTTCCTGCCGCGCAGGACAACACCGCTCGATAAGGTAATCGTGTCGTCCTGCGCGCTTGCCGCGCTTTCCACTGCCCGCGCGGTCTCAAAGTCTTGATTTGCTTTCCCTTGTCTTTTCACTGCTTCCTCCTGGACTGAATTTATCCGCTCATCTTCACGATGATCCCGGCCGTCCCGTTGGGCGCCAGTCCGCCAGCGTAGGCGGTATTACCGGTCTTTGAACATACTGCCAGATCGGTCAGGAAGGTGTTGTCCACCGCCACGGCTTTCTTGCCCTGGGGCAGGACCACCCATTCGTTCCCGGCTGTGATCGTGCGCAGGACGTAAGTTTTTGAACCATCCGAAGCAAGCAGGAAACCCTCCGCCTCGGAGATGAATTGGATCTTGTAGATGCGAACGTAAGCAGCAGGCAGCCCGACTTCCGTCCAGCTATTTCCACGATTCGTGGTTAGCCAGAGTTTTCCGGTCCCGCCCGCACCCTCGCCCACAAACCATGTAGCCTCATCCCACATCCAGCAGGCACCCATATTGATACCCACTGACGGACCGGTCACGCTCTGCCAGCTCACTCCACCGTTTTTGGTGTAAACCACGGCATTGGAGTCTCCGGCTGCCAGGACGTTCTTGGTGTCAAGAGCATGGACCGCCCGCAGGTGCTGGGTGGTAACCACGCCTGCATCCTGCACGCTGACGCCGGTCTTGTGATTTGAAGAGAAGTAGACGTATCCGCCATCGCCCACGATCCAGATGTGACGGGGGTCTGCGGCGCTGATCGCGTTCGGACACTTGGTAGCCACGAACCCGCTGAGCACTTCGCTCCAGGTATTCGAGTTGTCGTACAGGAGCTCGATGTCTGTCCAGTGGATCGAGCAGGAGGTATTGGAGATGTAGACGATATCTCCGCCAACCACCGCCCCGTCAGAAACTTCCTCGTTGGAGTGCAGGGTGGTGATAATATCGGTCGAGAAGGTCTCCGAACCATCGTCCGAGTAGAGCAGGACGGGCTTTGTGCCAGGGGTGGCACCCACGCCGGCCATGGTCGCAAGGACACGATCGCAGGGGTCTGGGCAGTTCTCGCATTCGTTGCCGGTGTACACGTCCACGGTGTAAATCTGCCGAGTGGTGTAGGCCGCTCCGACTGCTTCCTGACTCATCATCAGGTATTCCCAGTAGTCTTCGGAGGTGAAGTCGGCGTTTTCGTTGGCGGGGTTGTTCTCGCCCCGGTCGAATGCGCCGAAGTTCTCAACGGATTGCTGAGACATCTTCCCATCCGGGAAGTAGACCCATTTTTCACCGCCCTCGGTAAAGTCCTGCGGGTTCCCGCACTTGCCCACCAATGCAAACCAATCTACGCGGCAGCGTTTGTTCTTCATCGCCATGAGAATTGCCGCCTGGACCGTATAGCGGACGCTGACCGAGAACGTTGCGCGCTCATCTGCGCCTTCTACGGTACCCACCTGTACGTCCCGGTTGAAGCTGTTCGGATCGGGCGCGCCGATCTTCGCGGCTTCCCCGATCGACTTGGTGGGGTCTCCGAATTTTCCAAGCGCCAGGAACTGCGGGGGACGGGTGGGATGAACACCACCCTCCACGTACCAGGCCCTGATATTGATGGCGCTTACTGCCAAATTTTGGTTAGTCATTGCGAACCTCCTGGCTGTACTTGAAGTACATTTCCTGTAACCTTTGCGCGTCCAGGTTCAAAGCCTCCTGCAGCGCGCCGATAAGTTCTTTTGATTTTTTCACCACGTCGCGGTAGGTAAGGATGCCGCGCGCGTAAAGAATGTTATGCAGGGTGGTGGCGAAGGGCTCAGGCAGACCCAGTTCATCTACCAGTCCCTCGGGCGGGCCCATGATGATGGCGTTGCCGCTCCCGTCCACAATCGCCTGGTACTTCCGTCCGCCTATAACGTGCTCCGTTTGCTCCATGCTTCTCCGTATATATGACAAATGACACTATTGTTTATTATACTATTGTTTTCCCTTGACATTTCCTTTGTGTGGTTGTACAATCCTTTTCGTGGCTAGGAGAAACAATGTTCCTTGATGACCTGCGGGATAAACTGATAGAGAAACATTACTCGTATAAAACCGAGCAGGCATATGTTCAGTGGGTAAAACGATTCATACTATTCAATGGGAAACGGCACCCGCGTGAGATGGGGAAAGTGGAACTCGAATCCTTTCTAACGAGTCTAGCAAAGAACGGTTTGGGGGCCAAGTCCCAGAACCAGGCATATTCTGCCATAAAGTTCATGTACCTTGAATTACTCGGTAAGGATCTTGGAAACTTAGGTTCGCTACGAGCGAAAGAAACACAACGGATCCCCGCCGTCTTGAGTCGCACAGATACTCTCCGGGTTCTGGACGCAGTAAGAGAACACCCTTATAACCTTATTGCCAGAACACTTTATGGGGGGGGGCTGAGACTGGGAGAGTGTCTTCATCTCCGAGTGAAGGATATAGACTTCGGGAGATATGTCATCATCGTCCACAACGGAAAAGGAGACAAAGATCGCACAACTACTCTGCCGCACTCACTCATAAAACCTTTGATGGACCAACTTGGGGAGGCAAGGAATTACTGGAATATTGATCGACACCGAAATATGCCCGGGGTTCAGATTCCTAATTCTCTTGATGTAAAATATCCAGGAATAGGAAAAGAATTTGGGTGGTTCTGGGTTTTCCCAGCACCCGAATATTCAATAGATCCAAGATCAAGGATCAGACGCCGACACCATATCCATGAAAGTGGTGTTCAGCGCGCGGTCAGAGATGCAGCAAAATCCATTGATCTACTGGTTCGTGTATCGCCTCACACATTCAGGCATTGCTTCGCCACTCATTTGCTGGAGGCCGGATACGACATCCGTACAGTCCAGGAACTCCTTGGGCACAAGGATGTAAAAACAACAATGCTATACACCCACGTCATCCGACCTGGTGGCGAATTTGGAGTGGTAAGTCCTCTTGATAGCGTCCACACAGAGGATACTATCCGTCAGTAGACGTATAATAGTAGTTCGTCTGACGCTGCGCTCACCCCAAAACCAAAAAGCGGGGTGGCTTGGTCAGACGAATGGGGCGCGAAATGCAATTCGCAGCCCGTCTGTCTTACATAACAAGGAGTCTCTTATGCATGAATGTCCAATCTGTGGTCAAACCTGCGACTGTGACGGAGAAGATACATGGTTCTCTTATCCTTACAATCTCGATTGCACGTGCAACTGTGAGGAGGAACGAGACGCAGACGAAGATGACCTTATGCCTGATGATGATGACTTGGAAGAAATGTCACAGGCGGTAACACGCGCAGACGAACTGCGAATTGGAGCAGACGATGCGGGGCACGGGGCTGAGTTGTGCGATTGCAGCGAACCATTTCCTAAAAGCGGTTACTGCAAGTTCTGTGGCGCGCACTCACGATACGCCCCATGAACGCCCCGCTCGCTGCTCATTTCGCGCCCCATTTGGCTGCGCTGCGCTCCCTGTGAGTACACAGGGGCTTGCTCAGCCAAACGGTGCGAGCATAATCCGGCTTCATGCAATGGCTGCGCCACAGAAAGGAAAAAGGAATGATAACAAAAGTCGAAGCACGTAAAATTCTTGAAGAAACATGCGGGGAGTATATTGCTATTGATGACGAGTTGGCAGCAAGGGTGGCTGATGGGTTCAACGAGATCCTAGCCACGCAGCGCAGCCAAACAACGCATGAAGCAGACACGGGGCAGCCCTGCCCCTCCTGCGGTGGCGATGGTCTCAACCATGATCCATCTACATCACCTATTTATTGCGATGTGTGCAATGGGACGGGGCAAGGCTAAGCGCCCCGTGCGTCTTATGCTCGCACCGTTCGACGACGCTGCGCTCCCCACAAAAACCAAATGCGTGGGGGCTTGGTCGTCGAATGGGCGCGAGATAACATTTCATTGCTCGACTTTTTGAAAGGAGAAACGATATGTCAATTTTCTGGAGTGGCTCAACAGGTATGAGACCCCCCAATAATCCACCAGGAGCCAAAAATATCGCCCGCAAGAAAAAACGTAAGGTTGTAAAGAAGTTGCCTGACCCGCGTCGTCGAACAACGAAATGAAACGGAACGGGCAGGGGCGGCGAGAGTCTCCTAAAGCTCTCAGTACCGAAGATTGATTAGTGGAGCACGAGATGAGATGGGCAAGCACTCCGCCCCGCGCCGTCCGCTTATCTCGCGCCCATTATGCCGCCCACTGGCTCAACGTGGGAGAAAGCGATTGAAGTGAAAACAAAGCACGAGGTTGAATCTTACGTCGAGGAACTCATTGATAGCAATTGGCTATACATGCTCCCCGAGGGTTCTGATGAATTTGTCAGGATCACCGACGACAACATCTCGGAAGCAGCGAAGCATTATGGTGTCCCTGAGAAATTCCTTGAGATGATGCACGATGCCACTCGCAGTATGGCAAATCAAATCATCGGTGCCCTGCATATGGATCTCGAAGACATATGGAGGAAGGTTGAAAAATAATCAGGCGGCATAACAAAGCGTGCAGGCGACATGGGTGGGCGGCGGTCACAATCGGACAGTCATAGCCACCCATGCGCCTAACGCCAGCCGTTCGGTGGCGCTCGGAGACTGACGAGTACGTCAGCCCCCTCGTTAGCCCCCGCTTGCCCGCAACGACGAGTTAGCTTGCCCGAAAGGAAAAATGAAATGACTGATCTATTTGTCGGTTTGGCAATTGGTCTTGTGGTGGGTTTCATAATTGGT